>Ga0123353_10002158_pt1 | contig 24325 bp, 18 predicted proteins | sample TergutLab28metaG_3_FD_92763 | JGI IMG/M metagenome (GOLD analysis project Ga0123353, IMG submission 92763) | Labiotermes labralis P3 segment gut microbial communities from Petit-Saut dam, French Guiana - Lab288 P3 | ecosystem: Host-associated > Arthropoda: Insects > Digestive system > Gut ... | reverse complement strand
ATTGCCATACAATTTCTTGCCGGACGTCCCTCCGACCGGATGGGCATTGTGGTCTTTGCCGGAGAGAGTTATACACAATGTCCCCTTACCACCGACCGCGCCACCCTGATTAACATGATGAAAGATGTGCAAACCGGCATCATTGAGGATGGAACGGCCATTGGCAACGGCTTGGCCACTGCGGTGGCGCGCCTGAAAGACAGCGACGCCAAAAGTCGGGTGATCATTCTCCTTACCGATGGAGTGAACAACCGTGGCGAGATCACCCCCCTTACAGCGGCGGAGCTTGCCAAAACATTTGGAATCAGGGTCTATACTATTGGAGTAGGCGCTGTGGGGATGGCTCCTTTTCCGGTGCAAACCCCTTATGGTATTCAGATACAGCAAGTCCCGGTAGAGATAGACGAAGAGTTGCTCAAACAGATTTCGCAAATTACAGACGGCGCCTATTTCCGCGCTACCGACAACACCAAGTTGATGGAGATCTATGGTGAAATCAACGCCATGGAGAAGACAAAAACGTTAGTTGATTCGTTTCCCGTTTATAAAGAGTTGTTCATGCAATTTGCATTGATATGCCTTCTGGCGCTTGCTTTAGAGTTGTTTTTCCGCCTGTTCGTTTTTCGTGTACTTCCTTAGATTGTTGCGTTATGGTATTTTTAGCACAAAAAGAATATTTACTCATTATTGCCCTTATTCCTTTGCTCTTTTTGTTCCACGGATGGATGCAATACCGCAAACGGAAGGCGCTTAAACGCTTTGGCAACCCCGATCTGATTGCACAGTTAGCGCCCCGCCGCTCCACCCGTCGCGGCTGGGTGAAGTTGTCGCTCTTCTCCATCGCCCTCTTCTTTTTTGCCATCGGCCTTTCCCGTCCTCAAATAGGCGCCAGAGTAAAAGAGGTAGAGCGAAGAGGCGCCGAAATCATCATTGCGCTCGACGTCTCCAACTCGATGCTGGCACAGGACTATTCTCCTAATCGCTTGGAACGAGCCAAGTTAGCCATATCAAGATTGATAGATAGGCTCCAGCAGGATCGTATTGGATTGATTGTATTTGCGGGGGACGCCTTTGTTCAGTTGCCCATCACCACCGACAACGTATCGGCCAAAATCTTTTTAAACACCATCTCCACCGAGTCTGTCCGCAAACAGGGAACGGACTTGGGAGAGGCCATTCGCACCGGACTGCGCAGCTTCAGTTCTACCTCTGAAAACAGCAAGGCGCTGATATTGATTACAGACGGAGAAGATCACGAAGAGGATGCCCTTGAGGCAGCCCGAATGGCTCAAGAGTGCGGCGTGCGCATCTTTTGCATTGGAATTGGGTCGGAACAGGGAAAACCCATTCCCATGCCGGATGGAAGTCTTTTAAAAGACAAAGATGGAACGATTGTGGTTACCAGATTGGATGAAGCCTCTTTGATTGAAATTGCCCGCTTGGGAAATGGCTCCTACGTCCGGGCCGGAAACAGCGAGTTTGGGTTGGACGCCATTGTGGAGGGAATGAGGGAATTGGACAAGCAGACGTTTCAGTCTCAGGTGTTTGAAGATTTTGATGAGCAATATATGTACTTTTTTGGGATTGCACTCTTCTTTTTGCTGGTGGAGTTTACGGTTCAAGAACGAAAGCGGAAGCGAAGGATTTTGAGCTTAGAGGTGTTGGTTGGGGAGTAGAGAAATTTTTGGTTTGATGGTTTGTTAGTTTTGGTTTGATGGTTTAATAGTTTAATGGTTTTATGTCGATGAGGTATTTTTTTGTAACGGTTTGGATGATGGCGGTATCGGTGGGGGTGCTTTGGGCGCAGGGCGATAAGGCTGAAATTCGTCAAGGAAACAGGGAGTTTTTGCGAGGTAAGTTCGATGGAGCGAAGGGGGCGTACTACAAGGCGTTGGGAAAGGACTCAACGTCTGTTCCTGCACGGTACAATTTGAGTAACACATGGTATCGGGAGAACGAGTATGAACAGGCTGAAACAGAGCTGAAAGAGCGAGTGATGACCTTTTCGGATCCGTTACAGCGGGCAAAAGCGTTCCACAATTTGGGCAACATTCAGTTGATGCAAAAGAAGTATGCAGAGAGCATCGAATCGTATAAAAATGCCTTGAGGTTGCGACCTAATGATATGGAAACAAAAGAAAATTTGGCGTATGCTCAAAAGATGAAAGAAGAGGAAGAAGAGGAAGAGGGAGACGGAGAGAGTGATCAAGATAATCAGGACCAAGATGATCAGGATCAAAATCAGGATCAAAATCAGGATCAGAAGCAAGACCAAAGGGAGCAGGAGACGCCTCCCAAGATTTCGCCACAGGATGCGCAGCAGATTTTAGAGGCGATGCTTCAGAAGGAGCGGGAGACGCAGGAAAAGGTGAAAGAGAAAGAGAAAGCGGTGGTGGTGCCGCCATCGAAAAAGAATTGGTAATAGTATCAGAATATGAGAAGAGTTATTGTTTTTGTGGCAGTATGTTTAACAGCCCTGAGTGGTTGGGCTCAAGTTAGGATGACGGTGGAAGCGCCCCGCGTGGTGACGGTGGGAACGCAATTCCGATTGGTCTTTTCGGTGAATGAAACTGCTTCTAATTTTGTGCTACCCCCATTGGATGCCTTTCATGTGTTGACGGCACCGGCGCAATCCTCTTCGAGAAGCGACCGTATTGTAAACGGTGTACACACCTCTTCGGTCAGTACAAATTTTACATTGGTCGTGGAGGCAAAACAGGAGGGAAAGATAACCATTGGAAGCGGGTCTGTAACGGTGGATGGTAAAAAGATTCAAAATGACCCGATTACCATAGAGGCAATAAAAGGAGAAGTGCCGCCGCAGGGGAGTAATCCAAACGAAGGAGCTCGCGCTTCCACAGGAGTGTCGGATCAGGATATCTACCTCAGGTTGGAGTTGAATAAAACGAATGTAGTGAAAGGTGAGTCAATTACGGCGTTGTTAAAGCTCTACACAAAGGTACCCATCGAGAGTTATAACGATGTACGTTTTCCCACCTTTAACGGGTTTTGGAGTCAGGAGATCGAAACACACAACGATGTGAGGTTTACTGAGGAGAATGTCGGGGGACAGATCTATCAGGTGGCGCCGTTGCGCAGGTATATATTGATACCGCAACAGACAGGGAGCATTAGAATTGAACCGGCGGAGATGGTGTGCTCGGTTCGGATTCGCGGAGGAAATCAGGGAAGGAGTATGTTCGACCTCTTTTTTGATAATTACCAATCAATTCGCAAACGTATCGCCACATCGCCCATAACGGTTAATGTTCAACCTCTTCCCGCCGGAGCGCCTCCCTCTTTCACAGGTGCGGTGGGAAAATTTTCGTTGTCGGCCAAAATGGAAAAAGATTCCATTAACGCCCACGATGCAACCTCCCTGATTGTCAGGATCACAGGGCAGGGCAATATTAATATGGTGGTGGCGCCAAAACCATCTTTTCCGGCAGATTTGGAAGAGTATGACACCCGTACCGTGGACAATACGAGGAGTGGAGGAAGCGCTATTTCCGGAACCAAACAGTTTGAGTATCCCGTGATTCCACGTAACGCCGGAACCTATACCATCGACCCTGTGGAGTTCTCGTACTGGGACATAGACCAAAAAAGATATGTCGCGTTACAATCTGATCCCTTGACGCTGAAAGTGGGGCGGGGGAGAGAATTTTCTACTGCGTCAGGGCAACACGAGGCAGGCGTAAATCAAATGGCTGTAAGAACATTAGGGCACGATATTCGCTATATTCGCACTGCACTTCCCGTTTTTGTCCCCATTGGCAATCTCTTTATGGGGTCGGTGACTTTCTGGTCTATCCTCTTTGCGCTGTTAGTCAGTTTTTTTGTTGCCTACCGATTGTTGCTCAGGAAAAGGGAGCGAAACAAAAATGTGGTTTTGGTACGCAGCCGTAAAGCCAACAAACAGGCGCGAAAGCGTCTAAAGAGGGCAGAAGAGTTGCTTAAAGAAGATAGTTATGCAGGATTTTACGAGGAGGTACACCACGCGCTTTGGGGCTATGTGGGCAATAAATTGGGTATCCCTCCTGCCGACTACGCCAAAGAACACGTATGTGCCTTGTTACTCGAGCGTAGAGCGCCCGAAGAGTGGGTATCTGAGTTCTCCAATCTAATTGAAGAGTGCGAATATGCCCGCTACGCTCCGGCGCCTGAGGCTGGAGAGATGGACAAGATTTTTGGCAGGGCGTTGCAACTCATCTCTAATCTGGAACAAACAATTAAGTAGTCTGAATGTAATTGAATAAATATGAATAAGTCAGGTTTATGGATACTATTGACCATCTGGTGTATAGCCGTCTCTTTGGGAGCACACCCAACCCAATCCGCTGATGCTTCTTCAAGCCATCAAACCGCAATGGTTCCGTTGGGCGCCCAACCCATCGACTCTTTGTGGATGCAGGCGATTGATGCCTATTCTCAGGCAAACTACCCTGAGGCGTTTGAAATATATCAATCGATATACCACAGAGGCCTTGTTTCGGCAGCGCTCTACTACAATATGGGAAACTGCGCCTTTAGAATGTCCCAAAAAGCAGAGGCAATCCTCTGGTATGAGCGCGCCAAACTCTTGGAGCCGAAAAACAAAGACGTAATAGACAATTTACATTTAATCAATAGTTTAATTACAAATAAGATTGAACCCATCCCGGAGTTCTTTCTCCAAACATGGGGGCGGAATGTGCGCAATCACTTCTCCGCCAACCAATGGGCTTGGCTCGCCCTCCTACTCTTTGCAGGAGCCTTGTCGCTCACCTTACTATTCTTCTTTGGCCGGAGCCGAAGCGCCCGTCGTTGGGCCTTTTACACCGCTATTTTTGTGATGCTTCTCTCCCTCTGCGCCTTCTCCTTTGGCATGAGTCATAAACAGGAGATTACCAAACGTGAGTACGCCATTGTCCTTGCTCCGAGGGTCTCCGTAAAAAGTGCCCCCGACAGGCAGGGCAAAGAACTCTTCATTATTAACGACGGCACCAAAGTACGCATCATGGAATTAGTTGGTGTGTATGGACGCATCGAATTGGCCGATGGCCGCCAAGGGTGGATGGAAATATCGCAAGCAGAGCGGATATAAATATTTTCCCTTATCTTTGCATTTTTGTTCTCACACCCTGAAACATCAAACCCCGATAATATAATGGACTACAACACCCAACGAGAAAAATTAATTATGCCCGAATACGGCAGGTATGTGCAAAAGATGTTGCATCAGGTTAAATCTTTGCCTGACAAAGAGAAACGAAATGAGCAGGTGCGTTCTATCGTGAACGCCATGGGCACCCTCAATCCCCAATTAAAAGATATGAATGACTTCAAACAGAAGCTTTGGGATCATATCTTTGTCATCTCCGATTTTGAATTGGATATCGATACGCCCTATCCCCAGCCCACCCCCGAAACGTTCCATACTGAACCCAATAAAATAGATATAGAGGGGAGACCGATAAAGATAAATTATTACGGGAGGAATGTTCAGAACTTGGCGGAGGCGTTGGCCTCTATGCCTGAATCGCCTGAGCGTGAGGAGATGGTGGTGGCTTTGGCCTACTATATGCGAAAACTCTATATCATTTGGAACAAAGACGCCGTCTCCGACCAAACCATTTTTGACGACATTGCAGCCATTACTCAGGGAAGACTTCGCGTTGCGGAGGGATTTGTTATGGATGAAGTTCAGGGTGAGGCGATTCGTCAAGCCTACTATCAGTCTAAGAATGGGCAGATTCGTAGCGGCTTTAATCCCAGTGGCCACAGAAGTAAGAAAAAGAAAAAGAAACAGCCCAAACAACAGTTACCATAATGTCTGCTTTTAAAGTACAAGGCGAGGCTCAATTGTCGGGGTCGATTGTCCCGCAAGGCGCTAAGAATGAGGCGTTACAAATTTTGAGCGCCGTTCTCCTTACCGACCGGAAGGTGCGGGTGGAGAATGTTCCCAATATATTAGATGTCAATAAATTGATTGAACTGCTCCGCGATTTGGGCGTACAGGTCGAGGCGCACGGGGGCGACTCCTATACTTTTTGCGCCAAGGAGGTGGATATTGACTATTTAGCAGGTAGAGACTTTATTAAGAAAGCGGCAGCCCTCAGAGGCTCCGTCATGTTGGTAGGCCCCCTGTTGGCGCGTTTTGGCGTAGCCTATATGCCCCGTCCGGGAGGAGACAAAATTGGCCGTCGCCGTTTAGATACGCACCTTATTGGCTTTGAGATGTTGGGCGCCCGCCTCTCTCCGGTGCCCTCATCTGACTCCTATAAAATTGAGGCTAAGACGCTTCACGGAACGTATATGTTGCTTGACGAGGCTTCCGTAACAGGTACTGCCAATTTGGTGATGGCTGCTGTGCTGGCTCAGGGTGTGACCACCATTTACAACGCAGCGTGCGAACCCTATCTGCAACAACTATGCGCCATGTTGGTGCGCATGGGCGCTAAGATTCAAGGTATTGGCTCAAATTTGCTCACCATCGAGGGCGTCTCCTCTTTGGGGGGAACGGAGCACCGGATTTTGCCCGACATGATTGAAGTGGGCAGTTTTATCGGTTTGGCGGCAATGACCGGCAGCGAATTGACTATTAAGGATGTTTCCTTTGATCAGTTAGGCATTATTCCGGCTCAGTTTCGCCGCCTTGGAATCTCCCTTGAGCGGCAAGGAGACGATCTCTACATTCCTGCTCAGGAACACTATGAAATAGAGTCGTTTATGGATGGTTCGATTATGACCATCGCAGACGCTCCTTGGCCCGGACTCACCCCTGACCTGCTGAGCGTATTTCTCGTAGTGGCTACACAAGCCAAAGGGTCGGTATTGATTCATCAAAAGATGTTTGAGAGTCGCCTCTTCTTTGTTGACAAGCTCATTGATATGGGGGCGCAAATCATCCTTTGCGATCCGCACCGCGCCACCGTCATAGGCTTAGACCGCACCTTTCGTTTGCGCGGTACACGGATGGTCTCTCCCGACATCAGGGCGGGCATTGCGTTGCTGATTGCAGCGCTTAGCGCCAAAGGAGAGAGCACCATAGATAATATTGAACAGATTGACAGGGGGTATCAAAATATTGACGGGCGATTGAATATTTTAGGTGCTCGGATTGAACGTATATAAGCTTGCTTGGCGGAAGATTAAGTGATAGACGATTAAGTGACAGACGGTTAAGTGATAGACGATAAAGTGACATGCGATAAAGTGACATGCGATAAGTGATAAAAGTAAAATGGTTAAAAGAGTTAGAAAAGTGAATCCGGAAGTTGCGCCTCCTCCCAAAGGCAGGGAGGCGTTGCGGATGGTTTTGGGCTTGTTTTTTTGCCTCTTTGGGGTTTTTACTTTGGTGGCATTGGTTTCGTATCTATTTACATGGCATAAGGATATGAGCCTAAACAATCATCCGGCTCTCTTTAATTCAGCAGTTTTTGCGGAGAATAACGGAGGTAAATTAGGCTTCTTGTGGTCTGATTTTCTTGTTGGCAAACTGTTTGGGCTTGGGGCATTTATCATCCCCCTCTTTCTCCTTTCCCTTTCGTTGTTTTGCTTGAAAATAAAAAGAATACGTATCGTCAGATCCTTTTTGCTGTCGGTATTTGGCTGTATCATTTTGTCGGTATTCAGCAGCGTCATCTTCAGTTTAACCGCTGTGAACGAATGGTTTGGCTCAGGCGTAGGTGGTTCGTATGGCCACGCTGTAAATCAAACCCTCATCTCCATGTTGGGTTCTTTCGGTACCCTTCTTTTGATGACCTCCCTTTTTCTCATCTGGCTCTTTTTTCTCTTTCCAAGGCTTACCCTTTGGACTTGGGGGCTTCTGCACCGTTCAAGAGAGGAAGTTCCTTTGGTTGAGGTGATAAAAGGAAAGAGGCATGAGGTAGAGGATGAACTTGAGCTTGATATAGAGGATGACTCCAAAGAGATGAACAGAGGAGTGGAGATGGAGGTGATTCATCCGGTTAGCAGGAAACACCCTGATGCTCCCCCCTTTGAAGTAGAAGAGCGTCCTCCGCACCCCGTACAAGCAGGTAACGACGCTGAAGACGAGGAGTTTGAATTAGGCAGTTTGGATACCATCTACGACCCCAAACTCGACCTTCCCAACTATCAGTTTCCCACCCTCTCGCTGTTGGAAGATTACAAAGATAAGGTCTTTGAAGTTCCTCGTGATGAGTTGGAGAAGAATAATCGCCGCATTGTGCAAACGCTGAGTGACTTTAGGATTAGCATTGAGAAGATTTACGCCCGTCCCGGCCCCACGGTAACGCTGTACGAAATCTACCTCACCCCCGGCGTGCGAATCTCCCAAATCAGACGTTTGGAAGATGACATCGCCCTCAGTTTGGCCGCCCGTGGCGTACGCATCATCGCCCCCATTCCCGGTACCAATGCAGTGGGTATCGAAGTGGCCAATGACCGCCCCAGCGTAGTGCCCATGTTGACGATATTGGACTCCCCAAAATTCAGGGAAGCAAAGTTTGATCTGCCAATCGTTATGGGAAAGAGCATCTCCAACGAGGTGATTGTATTGGATTTGGCCAAGATGCCCCACCTGCTCGTTGCAGGCGCCACCGGTCAGGGTAAATCGGTGGGATTGAATACCATTATTGTCTCTCTCCTCTACCGAATGCACCCCTCCATCCTAAAATTTGTTTTGGTTGACCCCAAAAAGGTGGAGTTGTCGCTCTATGCCAAATTGGAGAAGCACTTTTTAGCCAAACTGCCCGACAGCGAAGAGGCAATCATCACCGACACCCAAAAGGTGACCTACACCCTTCGCTCCCTCTGCAAAGAGATGGATTCGAGGTACGACCTCCTGAAGATTGCTAAAGTGCGCAACATTAAGGAGTATAACGAAAAGTTTATTGCCCGTCGCTTAAATCCCCTTAAAGGACATCGCTTTATGCCCTTTATTGTGGTGATTATAGATGAGTTTGCCGACCTGTTGATGAACGCCGGACGCGAGATTGAAGAGCCGATTGCCCGTTTGGCGCAGTTGGCACGCGCCATAGGCATTCACTTGGTGATTGCCACCCAGCGACCCACCACCAACGTCATTACCGGTTTGATTAAGGCAAACTTCCCTGCCCGCATCGCTTTTAAAGTGGTACAACGGAACGACTCCCAAACCATTCTGGATTCCACTGGAGCCAACCAGTTGATAGGCAGAGGTGATATGTTGCTTTCTGTGAACAGCGAACTTACGCGGATACAGTGCGCCCTCATCGATACCCCTGAAGTGGAGCGGATTGCCCACTTTATCAGCGAACAGAAGGGCTACGATTCGGCATACTTTTTGCCTGAATATAGTGGTGAAGAGGAGAACGGAGTGGTGGATGTAGATCTAAAGAAACGGGATGCACTCTTTGATGAAGCAGCCAAATTGGTAGTTCAGTTTCAACAAGGCTCAACATCCTTAATTCAGAGGAGAATGAACCTTGGATACAACCGTGCCGGACGCATCATGGATCAGTTGGAGGCGGCAGGCATTGTAGGAATGGCGGAAGGGAGCAGAGCAAGGCAAGTGCTGATTTCAGACTTTGCCTCTTTAGATAGAATCTTAGACTCCTTTGGAGCCTAAGAGGTTTGAAGTTTTGGAAGTTTAGGGTTTAAGAAAATATGAGGAATTTAAGTGTATATATTTTGGTGTTTGTTGCTGCGGCAGGATTGCCTTTCCAAGCGGTGTATGGTTTCACGCCCCAGAGTAAAACAGCCCCACAAGCCACAAGCGCCGCACAAGTGATGGAACGCTTTAACGCCAAAATGGAGGAGCACTTCTCGGTTGAGATGCGCTTCACCTTTTCGGGAGCAGATAGATATGGAAACGAGATTGGCTCGTTTGAGGGGATGGCCCTCCGTCAGGGCACCGATTATGCCATGATCAATCGAGAGGTAGAGGTTTACGCAAAGGGCGATACCAAATGGATTTATACGGCAGCGCACAACGAAGCGGTGGTGATGCCCAATGATCCAACCGTTATTGACTTAGCAGAGAATCCTTTGGCACTTCTCTCTGCACAATTTTCCAAAGAGTATTCCCTCTCCGGTAAACCCAACTATTATGTAGAAAATGGGCGGGAAGTGGTCGAGGTCACCCTCACCCCCAAGCCCAAAAATATGCCCTACTCCTCTATCATATTGCGAATTGACAATCAAACCCTAACGCCCCACAGCGTAAGGTACAACGCCAAAGACGGCGGCTGGTACGAAGCCACCATCATCACCTACACCCACCACCCCCAACCCTTTCCCCCCGAACGATTCACCTTTTCCGCTGAAGACCACCCCGGAGTCTATATCACCGATTTCCGGTAGGAGAAATGGAATAAATAGTTACCTTTGCAGACCAAACTTATGAAAAATTGACACTTTGGTCTATTTGTTTTACCAAGTGAAACGTTTCGATTTGCGGGGAAAGGGACTGTTGATGACGCAAGAGAAATACTATTGCGTTGACTTGGGAATGCAAAAAAACTTTCTTGGCGACAGAATCAATCTTGAGTTGGGTCACAAGTTGGAAAATGTGGTGTTCCTCGAGCTGTTAAGGCGTGGAAATCAAATCAATGTTGGAAAAGCCAACGGCTCGGAGATCGATTTCGTCATCAGAAAACCTAACGACGACAGGGAGTATATTCAGGTGGCTTGGACAGCAAAAGAGCAGAGCACTTTTGAGCGGGAAATCCGCCCCTTTGAATTAATCAAAGACTACAACCGTCGAATCTTGCTCACCACAGATGTCGAACCGGTAACTACGTACAAGGGGATACAGAAAATAAATGTCATAGACTGGCTGTTAGAAATGGATTATACCGACTCATATTACTAAGGGCTCATTTGCGCGGGAAAATTTGAGATACGACCATAAAGAAAAAAGTATTACTTTTGCCGATATTTTAAAATATCAATTTTTGTAAAAAATGGAATCTTTAATTATCACTTCCGACAGGCTCGTGCAACATGCTAATACGGATTTTATCCGATATTTGTACGGCAATATCGCATGGGATAACCGATTGATTGGCTTAATCGGAGCGAGGGGAACAGGTAAGTCAACGCTTTTACTGCAACGAATCAAATTGAATTTCTCTGACAAATCAAAAGTACTTTATGCAAGTTTGGATAATATTTGGTTTACCAAACATTCGCTTTTGGAACTTGCAGAAGACTTTTATAACCATGGAGGTACGCATTTGTTTTTGGACGAAGTGCATCAGTATAGGTCGTGGGCAATGGAAATCAAAAACATCTACGATTCTTTTCCAACGTTACACATTGTTTTTACAGGCTCTTCGATGCTCGAAATTTTCAGCGCAAGCGTAGATTTTTCTCGAAGGGTAGTAGTTTACGAACTGAAAGGACTTTCGTTTAGAGAGTTTCTGAAATATGAAAATGGAATTGAACTTCCGGTTTTTGAATTGAGTAATATCTTACAGAATCACCGAACTATTGCCTCTGAAATTATCTTAAAAATCAAAATTTTGCCTGAACTGAACAAGTATTTGGAATACGGCTATTACCCTTATTATAAGGAAAATATTGCGACTTATCCGGTTCAGGTTGAACAATCAGTCAATAAAACATTAAGTGAAGACCTACCTGCAATAGAAAATATTGAGTATGCTACCATTCTAAAAATCAAAAAATTACTTGGTATAATTGCAGAATTGGTGCCATTTACACCCAATATTGCTAATTTGAGCGCTGCTATAGAGATAGGAAGACACGCTTTGGTGAAATATTTATATTTATTGGATAAAGCCGGGGTAATTCAGTGTATCACGGAACCAAATCAAACAGTGCAAACATTAGCAAAACCGCAAAAAGTGTATCTTGAAAATACCAATATTGTCTATTCTTTGGCATTTCAAAATGTCAATACAGGCAATGTCCGTGAGACTTTTTTTGCAAATCAGTTGCGTACAAAACACAAAGTCAATACGGCAAAAAACGGCGATTTTACAATTGACGGAAAAATCGTTTTTGAAGTTGGCGGGAAAAATAAAACGAATGCGCAAATTAAAATGGTTGAAAACGCATATATTGCAGCAGATAACATTGAAACAGGCTACATGAACAAAATACCACTTTGGCTTTTCGGGTTTTTGTATTAACCCACAGTGCTCGATAAGAGAGGAGGCCGGCTAATGATTATTAGACGGCCTCTCTCACGGATTGAATGTAATGTTATTAGCTATTTGGTGCGGCTTTGTCCTTGCATCATGCGTTGATAATCTTCCTGAGAGGCAACCACCAATCGCTCGTATTCGCGGGCGCCGGTGCCGGCGGGGATGAGGTGTCCGCAGATAACGTTCTCTTTGAGTCCTTCAAGGGTATCGGATTTGCCATAGACGGCGGCTTCGCTCAAAACCTTGGTGGTCTCCTGGAAGGAGGCGGCAGACATAAAGCTGTTGGTACGGAGGGCGGCGCGGGTAATTCCCTGCAAGATCTGGTTGGAGGTGGCAGGCATGGCGTCTCGTGCTTCGATGAGCTTGAGGTCTTTACGTTTGAGTACGGAGTTCTCGTCACGCAGTTTGCGCACGGTTACGATCTGTCCGGCCTTAACGACTTTGGAGTCACCAACGTTGGTCACCACCTTTTTGTCGAAGATGTAGTCGTTCTCTTGCATAAAGTCCCATTTGTCCACCATCTGTTCAGGGAGGAAACGGGTGTCGCCCGGGTCAACGATTTCGAGTTTGCGCATCATTTGACGCACAATGATTTCGTAGTGTTTGTCGTTAATCTTCACCCCTTGCATCCGATAGACCTCCTGAATCTCATTCACAATGTACTCCTGCACTTTGGTGGGGCCAAGAATGGCAAGGATGTCGGTGGGGGAGATGGCGCCGTCTGAGAGGGCGGAGCCGGCACGGACGTAGTCGTTCTCCTGTACCAGAATTTGCTTGGAGAGGGGCACGGAGTATTTTTTCTCTTCACCCGTCTTGGAGCGAACCATAATTTCGCGGTTTCCGCGTTTGATTTTACCCATAAGTACTTCACCGTCAATCTCAGACACAATGGCTGGGTTAGAGGGGTTACGTGCTTCAAAGAGTTCTGTCACGCGGGGCAGACCACCGGTGATGTCGCCCGATTTACCAATGGCGCGGGGAATCTTCACCAAAATGCTTCCGGCTTTCACCGTTTGGCCATTCTCAACCATGATGTGGGCGCCCACAGGGAGGTTATACTGCTTCAACTCTGTCTTGCTGTCCATAATGCGGATGGTGGGGTTGCGCGACTTGTCGCGTGACTCAATCACCACCTTTTCGCGGTGGAGCGAGAACTCGTCTGTAGCCTCTTCACGGAAAGTGACTCCCTCGATGAGTGATTCAAAAGAGATTGTCCCCTCAATTTCGGCAATGGTGATGGCGTTGTAGGCATCCCATTCGCAAATCTTGTCTCCCTTTTCAATCTCGTCTCCATCCTTAAAGTAGAGGGTGGCGCCGTAGGGGATGTTGTGTTGCGAAAGGGGACTCCGCGTCACCTTGTCCACAATGCGCATCTCGGCGGAGCGGCCGATGACAATCTCCACTTTCTCTCCCTCTTCGCTCTCTTTGGTCACAGTTCGCAACTCGTCAATTTCGAGGATACCGGCGTAGCGTGCCTTGATTTCGTTTTCGGAGGCGATGTTGGAAGCTGTACCTCCCACATGGAAGGTACGCAGGGTCAACTGCGTTCCGGGCTCTCCAATCGATTGTGCGGCAATTACGCCCACAACCTCTCCTTTCTCTACCATGCGGCCATTGGCCAAGTTGCGACCGTAACATTTGGCACAGACGCCTTTACGTGATTCGCAGGTGAGCACCGAGCGGATTTCAACCTGCTCAATGGGGAGGGAATCGATGAGGGCGGCAATGTCTTCGGTGATCTCTTCGCCCGCTTCAATAATCGGCGCTCCGGTGAGGGGGTTGTAGATGTTGTGTACACTGGTGCGTCCTAAGATGCGCTCAGGCAGCGACTCCACAATTTCGTCTTTGTTCTTGATGGCTGAAGCAACTAATCCGCGCAGTGTGCCGCAATCCTCTTCGTTGATGATCACATCGTGGGAGACGTCAACCAAACGACGGGTAAGGTAACCGGCATCGGCTGTCTTTAAGGCGGTATCTGCCAAGCCTTTCCGTGCACCGTGCGTGGAGATGAAGTACTCGAGCACCGACAATCCCTCCTTAAAGTTGGAGAGGATGGGGTTCTCGATGATCTCGGCGCTGGTGGCGCCCGATTTCTGGGGCTTGGCCATCAAACCGCGCATTCCCGAAAGCTGACGGATCTGCTGTTGAGACCCACGCGCACCCGAATGGAGCATCATATAGACCGGATTGAAGCCTTGTTTGTCGTATTCGAGTTGCTTTTGGACGGTGTTGGTGAGTTTGGTGTTGGTGTGCGACCAGATGTCAATAATCTGGTTATAGCGTTCATTGCTTGTAATCAATCCCATATTAAAGCTCGACAACACATTTTCTACCGCTTCGTATCCCTCTTTGACCAACTGTACTTTCTCTTCGGGAATGATGACGTCGTCCAAATTGAACGACAATCCACCCTTAAAGGCCATTTTGTACCCAATATCCTTGATTTCGTCGAGGAATAGAGAAGTTCTGGCCACTCCGGTGGTCTTGAGCACGCGGCTGATGATGTCGCGGAGTGATTTCTTGGTGAGGATTTCGTCTATATAGCCCACTTCGGGGGGAACAACCTGATTAAAGAGGATGCGGCCTACCGTAGTATCCACAAGATGATACCCTTTACTATTATCAAGAAGGTCAATGGGGAGGCGTACTTTGATCTTGGCGTGGAGGTCAACGGCCTTTTCGTTGTAGGCAATGATCACCTCTTCGGAGCCATAGAACGTCATCCCCTCTCCCTTGGCGTCCGGACGGGGCTTGGTAATGTAGTAAAGCCCAAGTACCATGTCCTGAGAGGGTACGGTGATGGGTGCTCCGTTGGCAGGGTTCAGGATATTGTGCGAACCCAACATCAGAAGTTGCGCTTCGAGAATGGCGGCATTTCCCAATGGGAGGTGCACCGCCATCTGGTCACCGTCAAAGTCGGCGTTAAAGGCGGTACAGGAGAGGGGGTGCAACTGGATTGCTTTCCCCTCAATCAACTTGGGCTGGAATGCCTGAATCCCCAGGCGGTGTAGGGTGGGGGCGCGGTTGAGCAACACGGGGTGTCCTTTCATGGCGTTTTCGAGGATGTCCCAAATCATTGCATCTTTGCGATCGACAATCTTCTTGGCCGATTTTACCGTCTTTACAACGCCGCGCTCTATCAGTTTTCTGATGATAAACGGTTTGAATAATTCGGCAGCCATATCTTTGGGCAATCCGCACTCGTGCATCCTGAGTTCGGGGCCTACCACAATCACGGAACGGGCAGAGTAGTCAACCCGCTTGCCCAAGAGGTTTTGGCGGAAACGTCCTTGTTTGCCTTTCAGACTGTCGGATAACGATTTAAGCGTTCTATTCGCTTCGGTTTTTACAGCGTTCGATTTGCGGGAGTTGTCAAAAAGGGAGTCAACAGCCTCCTGCAACATCCGCTTTTCGTTGCGCAAAATTACCTCAGGCGCCTTGATCTCGAGCAGACGCTTGAGACGGTTGTTTCTGATGATCACCCTCCTGTAGAGGTCGTTCAGGTCTGAGGTGGCAAAACGCCCTCCATCTAAAGGAACTAATGGGCGCAATTCGGGGGGAATCACAGGGATGACCTTCAACACCATCCATTCGGGACGGTTGATCTCTCTCGATTCACGAAACGCTTCCACCACGCTGAGGCATTTGAGGGCATCAGTTTTGCGCTGTTGCGAAGTTTCGGTGTCGGCACGGTGACGGAGGGTGTAGGAGAGTTCGTCTAAGTTAATCTTAACGAGTAACTTATAAATCGCTTCTGCCCCCATACCGGCAATAAACTTATTGGGGTCGCTGTCGTCAAGGAGTTGGTTGTCTTTGGGCAGACTCTCTATAATGTTGATGTACTCATCTTCCGACAGAAAGTCAAAATCCTTAACTCCATCATGCGCCTTGATTCCTGCTTGAATCACAATATAACGCTCATAATAGATGATCCCTTCCAACTTCTTGGAGGGAATCCCCAGCAGGTACCCTATTTTGTTGGGGGTGGATCGAAAATACCAGATGTGGGCCACAGGAACCACTAAGGATATGTGTCCCATTCTTTCGCGACGCACTTTCTTTTCGGTTACCTCTACGCCACAACGGTCGCAAATAATCCCTCGGTATCTGATTCTTTTGTACTTACCGCAATGGCACTCGTAATCTTTGGCGGGTCCAAAGATCCGCTCACAGAAAAGGCCATCCCGTTCGGGCTTGTAGGTGCGGTAGTTTACCGTTTCGGGTTTGAGCACCTCGCCATGTGAATTTTCCAGAATCTCTTCGGGAGAGGCAAGACCAATAGTGATCTTATTGAAATTGCTCTTAACTTTACTCTCTTTCTTAAAAGACATAAATGTATCTGTTTATTTGTGGCAAATCCTATTCTAATGTGACACTCAATCCCAATCCACGCAGTTCGTGAAGCAAAACATTGAGTGATTCGGGTATTCCCGGAGTTGGCATGGGGTCTCCCTTAACGATTGATTCGTAAGCTCTTGAGCGACCAACCACGTCGTCTGATTTCACCGTGAGGATCTCTTGCAGGATGTTGGAAGCTCCAAATGCTTCCAGCGCCCAAACTTCCATCTCTCCAAAACGTTGACCTCCAAACTGCGCTTTACCGCCCAAAGGCTGTTGCGTAATGAGGGAGTAGGGACCAATGGAGCGGGCATGCATCTTGTCATCAACCATGTGCCCCAACTTCAACATATAGATCATCCCCACAGTGGCCGGCTGGTCAAAGAGTTCTCCCGTACCGCCATCTCGCAGGTAGGTTTTGCCATACCTTGGGAGGCAGGCTTTATCAGTATATTCAGTAATTTGATCGAGTGTGGCGCCGTCGAAGATGGGGGTGCTGAACTTCAAGCTCAGGTTGGCGCCTGCCCATCCCAATACCGTCTCGTAAATCTGTCCCAAGTTCATACGCGAAGGTACGCCCAACGGGTTAAGAACGATGTCAACAATGGTACCATCCTCTAAGAAAGGCATATCTTCGTCACGAACCACTTTGGCTACAATGCCTTTATTTCCGTGACGCCCTGCCATCTTGTCACCTACGCGAATCTTTCGCTTCTTGGCCACATACACTTTGGCCAACTGCATAATTCCGGAGGGCAATTCGTCGCCGATGGTGAGGTTGTACTTGATCCGCTTGAGTTCGGCATCCATCTCTTTGAAACTAATCAAGTAATTGTTGATGAGTTTCTTAATAAGAGTATTGGTGCTCTTGTTGACGGTCCACTTGGCAGGGTTGATATTTTCATAGTCAAGCCCGGCAAGCACTTGGGGGTCAAATTCAACGCCCTTTTTAATCACTTCCACCCCATAGAGGTCGGAGACTCCTTGAGAGGTTTTATCTTTGACCAATATTTCCAATTTTTCGAGGAAGAGCACCCTTAACTTGCTTGCCCGCTCCTGAAACGACTCTTCGGCATGGGCAATCTGATTTTTAGAGACTTGCTTCCCTTTCTTTACATTGTCTTTGATAATTCGGGAGAAGAGTCGCTTATCAATGATGGTGCCTCTGAGTGAGGGAGAGGCTTTGAGCGAGGCATCTTTTACGTCTCCCGCTTTGTCTCCAAAGATGGCGCGGAGCAGCTTCTCTTCGGGAGAGGGGTCGCTTTCGCCCTTGGGGGTGATTTTTCCGATTAAGATATCGCCCGGCTCAATGTTGGCGCCGATGCGGATAATACCGTTTTCGTCAAGGTCTTTGGTGGCATCTTCACTAACATTGGGAATGTCTGAAGTGAGTTCCTCCATTCCACGTTTGGTGTCGCGCACCTCCATAATGTATTCGTCCACATGCACAGAGGTAAAGATATCTTCACGCAACATCCTTTCGGAAAGCACAATAGCATCTTCAAAGTTGTATCCTTTCCAAGGCATGAATGCCACTTTGAGGTTTCGTCCCAACGCCAACTCTCCACTTTGGGTGCCGTACCCTTCGGTCAAAATCTGACCGGGTTGAACCTTGTCGCCTTTGCGCACTAATGGCTTTAAGTTGATAGAGGTGTTTTGATTGGTTTTGCGGTAGATGGGTAAGTAATAGGCGGTAATATCGGGAGAAAAACTCACAAAGCGCTCATCTTCACTAAATTCATATTTAATATGGATTTCGTTGGCATCCACATAAACCACTTCGCCCTTTCCTTTGGCGGTGATTTGAGTGCGGCTGTCGCGCACCACTGCGCCTTCAAGGCCTGTGCCCACAATGGGAGCCTCAGGTTGAACCAACGGAACGGCTTGACGCATCATGTTGGAGCCCATAAGGGCGCGGTTGGCGTCGTCGTGCTCAAGGAAGGGAATCAGCGAAGCAGCAATCGAGGCGATCTGGTTGGGTGATACGTCCATATAGTGTACCTCTTCTTTGGTAACCACCGGATAGTCGGCTTCGTAACGGCACTTGATGCGTTCGTCGAGGATCAATCCCTCGTCGTCAAGGTTCACGTTGGCTTGCGCCACCATCTGCTCCTCTTCCTCTTCGGCGCTCATATAGACAAAGCCTTTGGGGCTGAGGTCAACTTTCCCCTCATTTACTTTGCGGTAGGGAGTTTCGATAAATCCTAACTCGTTGATACGGGCATAGACACAAAGAGACGAGATGAGTCCGATGTTGGGGCCTTCAGGCGTTTCAATGGGGCAGAGGCGGCCGTAGTGGGTGTAGTGAACGTCACGCACTTCAAAGCCTGCACGGTCACGGGATAGACCTCCGGGGCCGAGTGCGGAGAGGCGCCGTTTGTGGGTCATCTCCGCCAAAGGGTTGGTCTGATCCATAAATTGGGAGAGCTGACTCGTCCCAAAGAAAGAGTTGATTACCGAAGAGAGGGTTTTGGCGTTGATGAGGTCAATTGGTGTAAATACCTCGTTGTCACGTACATTCATACGCTCGCGAATGGTGCGGGCAATACGGGAAAGGCCGACGCTGAATTGATTGGCTAACTGTTCGCCCACAGTGCGGATGCGGCGGTTGCTCAAGTGGTCGATGTCGTCCACCACCGCTTTGGAGTTGATCAACTGAATCAGATAGCGGATAATGGCAATGATGTCTTCGCGGGTGAGCACCCTGATGTCCTGGGAGGTTTTCTGGTTTAATTTGCGGTTGAGGCGATAACGTCCCACATCCCCCAAGTCGTACCGTTTGTCGGAGAAGAAGAGTTTGTCAATCACGTCCATAGCAGTAGCCTCGTCGGGCGGCTCGGAGTTACGTAACTGGCGATAGATGTAGATCACCGCCTCCTTGAGGGAGTTACAGGGATCCTTTTGGAGGGTATTGTGGATAATGGCGTAGTCGCTGATGTTCGCCTCTTCCTTGTGAAGTAGAATGGTTTCGGCGCCGGATTCGAGAATCAGTTCCAAATTATCTTCGTCGAGAATGGTTTCACGATCGACAACAATCTCATTCCGTTCAATCGATACCACCTCACCGGTGTCCTCATCCACAAAGTCCTCAATCCACGATTTAAGGACGCGGGCGGCTAACTTTCTCCCAATAAAATTTTTGAGGTTAGAGGGGGTAACGTTCTCCTCGTTGGCAAGGCCAAAGATTTCGAGGATGTCTTTATCACCCTCAAAACCAATCGCCCTGAGTAGGGTGGTGACCGGAAGTTTCTTCTTGCGGTCGATGTAGGCATACATCACGTTGTTGATGTCGGTGGCAAACTCAATCCATGATCCCTTAAAGGGGATGATGCGGGCAGAGTAGAGCTTGGTTCCGTTGGCATGAATGCTTTGTCCAAAAAATACGCCGGGAGAGCGGTGCAGTTGGGAGACCACAATGCGCTCCGAGCCGTTAATTACAAACGTTCCGCGTGGCGTCATATAGGGAATCGTCCCTAAGTAAACGTCTTGAATTACCGTATCAAAGTCCTCATGCTCAGGGTCGGTACAATAGAGCTTGAGCTTAGCTTTTAACGGAACGCTGTAGGTCAACCCGCGCTCCAAACAATCCTCTACGGTGTATCTGGGCGGGTCAATAAAGTAATCGATAAATTCCAGAACAAAGTTGTTGCGGGTATCGGTGATGGGGAAGTTTTCTTGAAACACTTGATAAAGCCCCTCTCCTTTGCGGTTTTCGGGCGTGGTTTCAAGTTGAAAAAAATCTCTAAAAGATTTAAGCTGAACCTCTAAGAAGTCGGGATAGTCCAACAGCGTTTTGGAAGTGGCAAAGCTTATTCGTTGATTTGTTGTTTTTTGCGACATTTGATACGGATTAGTTGGAAAAATAAACTGTTAACGACAAAAAGGCTTAGGACCAGTTGGAGGTCCTAAACCTGTAGTTACGTTCCCGAGATGCGGGAGAGTAGTCTATTTAACTTCAACTTCCCCGCCTGCTTCTTCGAGCATCGCTTTTAGTTGCTCAGCTTCTGACTTGGAAACTTTCTCCTTTATCGCTTTGGGAGCGGCGTCAACCAACTCTTTGGCCTCCTTCAATCCCAAACCGGTGATCTCTTTCACCACTTTGATAATTTGGAGTTTGGTTTGACCGGGAGTGGTCAGAATGACGTCAAATTGTGTCTGTTCTACCTCAACAGGGGCGCCATCGCCGGCTGCGGGAGCGGCTACTGCCACTGCAGCAGCTGCTGGTTCGATACCATATTCGTCTTTAAGGATTTGAGCTAATTCCTGAGCTTCTTTTACAGTTAAGTTTACTAATTCTTCTGCAAATTTCTTGAGATCTGCCATGATTGTTAAGTATTTAAAATGTTTAGTTGTTCTTTTGTTTATTCGCGTTCGCCTAAAGTTTCTGCGATACCGGCAAGTTTGGCTCCACTCGATGTGAGGGCAGAGATGACGTTGCGGGCTGGTGAGAGGAGCATTCCAACAATATCGCCGATGAGTTCTTCACGCGACTTAATGTTGATTAATGCTTCTAGGTGCTGTGCACCAATGTATGCACACTCCTGTAAGTAGGCTCCTTTCAAAATAGGTTTGCCATGCTTCTTTCCAAACTCTTTGATCAGTTTGGCTGGTACATTGGCGCTCTCCGTAAAGAGTACGGAGGTGGGGCCTTCCAAAATAGGAAACAGTTGGGTCGCTTCGGCGTTGCCCATTTGTTCCAGCGCTTTACGCAACAAAGTATTTTTCACTACCATTAAGGTAATCTCTTTGGAAAAACATTCTCTGCGCAGAAGAGCGGTACGCTCGGCGTTTAAGCCCGAGATATCGGTTACGTAAAAGTTGGGCGTTTGGCCCATCTTCGCAACCAGATTGTCAATAATCAGTGTTTTATCCTCTTTTCTCATAATCGTGCTTATTCGGCAGAGCCGGTTATTTTAAGGTCAACATGAATACCCGGACTCATGGTAGAAGAGATGGATATCCCTTTCATATAGGTTCCTTTTAGGGTCGAGGGTTTAAGTTTGATTATGGTATTGATCAATTCCTGAGCATTTTCCACCAATTTTTGGGCCTCAAAGGAGGCCTTTCCAATGGCGGCGTGCACATTGCCATGCTTGTCCACCTTAAAGTCAATCTTACCCGCCTTAACCTCGGTCACAGCCTTACCCACATCCATGGTTACGGTGCCGGTTTTGGGGTTAGGCATCAACCCGCGAGGGCCTAAAATACGTCCCAAAGCACCCACCTTTGCCATAACAGAGGGGGTACAAATGATGACGTCCACATCGGACCATCCGCCTTTAATCTGATCAATATATTCATCCAACCCAACGAAGTCGGCGCCGGCCGATTGTGCCTCGCTCTCTTTGTCGGGGGTGCAGAGTACCAATACACGGGTCTCTTTTCCTGTACCATGCGGCAGAGTTACCACGCCGCGTACCATTTGATTGGCTTTACGGGGGTCAACACCCAAACGAACGGCAATGTCAACAGATGCGTCGAACTTGGTATAGGAGACCTCCTTGACCAATTTACAGGCATCAGCCAACTTGTAGAGCTGCTTGGAGTCAACTTGTGCGTGTGCTGCTTTTTGATTTTTAGTTAGTTTACTCATTTCTTCATGAAATTATGATTAAACATCTGCGGGAAAAGGTCCGTCAACGGTAATTCCCATACTGCGCGCAGTTCCTGCCACCATGCTCATCGCTGCCTTAACAGTAAATGCATTCATATCAGGCATCTTGTCTTCGGCAATCTTGCGAACTTGGTCCCAGCTTACAGAGGCAACTTTCTTTCGGTTGGGCTGCGGAGATCCCGACTCAACCTTGGCGGCTTCTTTAAGCTGAATGGCTACAGGAGGGTTCTTTACGACAAAAGTAAAAGACTTGTCACTAAACACAGTGATAATCACGGGAAGCACTTTGCCGGGTCTATCCGTGGTTCTTGCATTAAACTGTTTGCAAAAATCCATGATATTTACGCCCTTAGATCCTAACGCCGGTCCTACGGGAGGAGAGGGGTTAGCTGCGCCGCCTTTGATTTGCAATTTAATAAGTGCGGCAATTTCTTTAGCCATAATTGTTTACGATTTATTCTTTTTCTATTTGTACAAAATTAAGATCCAACAGCGTCTTTCTTCCAAAGATTTTGACCATTACCTTGATTCTCTTCTTGTCTTCGGAGATCTCCTCTACCGACCCGCTAAAGCCGTTAAAGGGTCCATCGACAACTTTCACTGCCTCACCCACGTAAAACGGGGTAATGTTCTCCTCTTCCTGATCAACCAATTCATCCACCTTGCCCAAAATTCGGTTCACTTCGCTCTGGCGCAGGGGGACAGGATGCCCTCCTTTGGTTTCGCCAAGGAACCCGGAGACGTGGGTAACGTTTCGAATCAGATGCTGAATCTCTGCTGTTAGGGCTACTTCAATTAAGATGTATCCGGGGTAAAAAATGCGCTCCTTACTGACCTTTTTCCCATTCTTGATCTGGAAAATCTTCTCAGTAGGAATCAGAACTTGAGAGACATAATCTTCGAGCTTCAAGCGTTTGATCTCGTTTTCGATGTACTCTTTGGCTTTTTTCTCTTTGCCTCCGGCAGCTCTGACGACATACCATTTTTTGGGTACTTCACTCATTTTCTACGGTTTTAATACAACATTTCGTAGATGGTTGTCATGATGTTACGAAATGCCAAGTCCATTACAAAGATAATGAGGGCAAAGATAACTGAGGCAACCATTACTACCAACGCACTGCTCTGTAATTGGCTCCACGTGGGCCAAGAGACTTTATGCACCAATTCGTTGTATGACTCGAGGATGTACGTTTTAATTCTGTTCATCTGTACTTTTTTTTCAATTTGCACAACACGCGACTGGAAGCTTGTTTTGTGTTGTTTGATTTAATACATCTTCAGGCGTAACCTCTGAAGATGGGCAGGGGCAGAGAGATTCGAACTCCCATCAACGGTTTTGGAGACCGCTATTCTACCCTTGAACTATGCCCCTTAGAAAAACGCCTCTTTAGTCGAGGAGTTTGGTAACTTGTCCGGCACCCACAGTACGGCCGCCTTCACGGATGGCGAACTGGAGTCCTTCGTTGATGGCTACAGGGTAGATCAATTCAACGGTGATGGAGACGTTGTCGCCCGGCATTACCATATCAACGCCTTCGGGAAGTTGGATTTCACCGGTAACGTCAAGGGTACGCAGGAAGAACTGGGGACGGTATCTGTTGTGGAAAGGAGTGTGGCGACCGCCTTCTTCTTTCTTTAAGACATAAATCTCAGCTTGGAACAACTTGTGGGGAGTGATTTTGCCGGGTTTGGCAATCACTTGACCGCGTTTGATCTCTTTTTTGTCGATGCCACGGAGGAGCAAGCCTACGTTGTCGCCGGCTTCACCTCTGTCGAGGATCTTGCGGAACATCTCAACGCCGGTAACGGTGGTCTTTTTGGGTTTTTCGCCTAAGCCAATGATCTCAACCTCTTCACCGGTTTTGATGACGCCGGTTTCGATACGGCCGGTGGCAACAGTACCACGACCGGTGATGGAGAAGACGTCTTCAACGGGCATTAAGAAAGGTTTTTCATTGTCACGCAAGGGGATGGGGATGTATTCGTCAACAGCGTCCATCAACTCAACCACTTTCTCTTCCCATTGGGGGTCGCCGTTCAGGGCGCCTAATGCGGAGCCGCGGATCACAGGAGCGTTGTCGCCGTCGAATTTGTAGAAGCTCAAGAGTTCGCGTACTTCCATTTCGACGAGGTCTAACATTTCAGGATCGTCAACGAGGTCAACTTTGTTGAGGTAAACAACGATGCGGGGAACGTTTACCTGACGGGCCAAGAGGATGTGCTCACGGGTTTGGGGCATGGGGCCGTCGGT
>Ga0123353_10002157_pt1 | contig 24336 bp, 21 predicted proteins | sample TergutLab28metaG_3_FD_92763 | JGI IMG/M metagenome (GOLD analysis project Ga0123353, IMG submission 92763) | Labiotermes labralis P3 segment gut microbial communities from Petit-Saut dam, French Guiana - Lab288 P3 | ecosystem: Host-associated > Arthropoda: Insects > Digestive system > Gut ... | reverse complement strand
GACGTGCAAAGGCTTCCCGCGATGATGGAAATGGACGAACTGATTCAAAACGCGAAACTGTATAAATAAACCAAGCGATGATGAAGGAGGAAGAAAGATTGAAGAAACCAAAGAACAACGTTGTAAAGCTGGCAGCCATTGGCCTGGTGGTGTTTGGGTTGATTTTTGCCATCGTTTCGCTCACCCAAAACCCGGGCAACAGCAGGGATGTCAACACAGCGGAAAGCTCACTGAAAAGGTTGAATGAGCTGTACGGCAGGCTGAATGTCTCGACGCTCAGCCCCAGAAAGGACGCAAGCTTTGTAGCGGACGACTCCGTTGCGGTGTTGCCCGATATATCGGAATACCCCTTTGTCGTGAACCCGGCGACCGCCGATTTCCTCACGGTCTATGCATCGCCCGAGAAGGCCGGGCAAGGCTACATGAGTTGGTTGGCGGACATGGCCGTGCAATTTAACGAAAGCGGCTTTGAGGTAGATGGGAAGCCCGTTTCGGTAGGCGTTCGAAGCGTCCCCAGCGGGTTGGGGGCCGAGTTTATCGCCTCCGGCAAATACAAACCCGATGTCTTTATGCCTTCGAACGAGCTGTGGGGCGACATGCTGATCGGCAGGGGCGTACGGGCCAACCTAATCGAAGAGCGCCTGGCCGGAAACGTCGCGGGCGTTGTTTTGTTCAACAAAAAAAGCGATGAATTGGTTCAAAAATACGGCCCGTTGGACGCAAAGGCGATCGCGAGCGGCGTGCTGGGTGGCGAGCTATCGCTGGGATACACCACTCCCCTGTACAGCTCGGAAGGCTTGAACTTTGTGATGGCGATGCTGTACGCCTTCGACGCCGGCCATCCCCTCGGCGAGTCATCGGTTTCGCAGTTGCGGCAGTTCCAAGACCGCATTCCCTACGTGGCCACCGAGGTAGCGCAGCTTAAGAGCTCAACCCTCAGCGGCACGCTGGATGGGTTCGTGTCGGACTATCAGGCGTTCACGAATTCGCCGGAATTGCAGCAGTCGTACGTGTTTGTCCCCTTTGGCGTCCGGCACGATCAGCCCGTGTACGAAATTGGCGAGCTGTCCGAGACCAAAGCGCGGATCGCCGCGGGGTTTGTGGATTTCTGCAAAACGCCGCAAGCGCAAAAAGCGGCGACCGAAAAGGGCTTCAACGGGCTGGACGATTACGCCCACACATTTCCTAACCAGGACGGCGCCACCGTGCTGCAGGCGCAGGAAACATGGAAAAAAGAAAAAAATGGCACAAGAGACCTTACGGCCGTGTTTGTGGCCGATATATCGGGCAGCATGGAGGGCTCGCCGCTTTTGAAGCTGAAGGCAAGCCTGAACCGGGCGGCGACATTTATCGATCTGAATACGAACATCGGGCTCGTCACTTTTTCCGATGAGGTGAGCATCGCCCTGCCCATCGCCAAGTTCGATTCCGATCAAAAGGCATACTTCGCCCACGCGGTTCGGTCGATGACGGCAGGCGGAGGAACGGCCATGTTTGATGCCATCGTCGTGGCGCAAAAAATGCTGGTCGACGCGCAGGCGCGCAACCCCAACACCAAACTGATGCTCTTTGTGCTAACGGACGGCGAATCCAACCGGGGCTACGAGTTTGAAGACATCGAGGGCGTGGTGCAGGGCCTGCGGATCCCCGTCTACACCATTGGCTACAACGCCAATATCGACGTGCTGCAAAGCCTGTCGGACATCAACGAGGCAACGACCATGAACGCGGACACGGACGACGTGATCTACAAGCTGCAAAGCTTGTTCAACGCGCAAATGTAGCGGTGTCCGCACGATTTTAAAGGGGGTACTAACGATGGAGATAGAAAAAACGAATTTGGAAATGATCGACTTAGAAATGGCCAACGTGGAAGCGATCAAAAAAGAAGTGGAAGCCGAGGACATGCCGGCCGAGGCCGAGGTGTGCGCGATCCAAAGGCAGGCGGCGCAAAATGCGGGCGAGATCATGGCCCTCGACCTGGCAAAGCTGGACGAAAAGCGCGGGATCCTCAGGACGATCGACGATTTGGCGATGGACGTACTCCAGGCCTCAGCGCGCAAAAATTCACTTTTGCAAACGACCATCGGCAACCTTTCCAAAGCCGGCGAAGACGGCAGCGTCGTTTCCACCAGCCTGGCGGATCTTCACAGGGAGATCAAGAGCCTGGATCCGTCGGTTCTGGATTTTGCAAAGAGCGGGTTTTTAGACAAGGTTTTCAACCCGGTCCGCCGGTATTTTGAGAAATACACCAAGGCCGACGGCCTGATCAAAGACATTCTCCTTTCTTTGGATAAGGGCAGGGACACGCTTAAAAACGACAACACCACCCTCGATTTGGAAGAGGACGCGCTGCACGAGCTCACGAAAAGATTGAATATGGAGCTCGCGCTGGGCATGGCGCTGGACGAGGAGTTGGAAAAGCGCATCGCCCAAGCCCATGCGAGCGGTGAAGACGCGGAAAAAATCCGCTTTGCCACGGAGGAAATTCTGTTCCCGCTGCGCCAGCGCGTGATGGACATGCAGCAAATGCTGGTGGTCAACCATCAGGGCATCATTGCGCTCCAAGTGGTCAAGCGCAACAACAAAGAGCTGATGCGCGGCGTGGACAGGGCAAAAACCGTTACCGTTACGGCGCTTCGCACGGCGGTGATGGTGGCGAGCGCGCTGTACAATCAAAAAATCGTGTTGCGAAAAATCGATTCGTTGAACGAAACCACGAGCAATTTGATTGCCTCCACGAGCAGGATGCTCAAGGAGCAGGGTGTGGCCATTCAAAAGCAGGCGGCCCAGAGCGCCGTTTCCCCCGATGTGCTCAAGCAGGCGTTTGAGGACGCCCTCTCCGCGCTGGACGATGTTTCCGCATTCAAGTACCAGGCATTGCCCAAGATGCAGGAGACGGTGGCGCAATTCCGGGCGCTGGCACAAACCGGCGAGAAGGAAATCGCGCGGCTGGCAGGCGCCAAAGTTTGATGCGAAGCTAGGATCAAAAGGAGAATGAACGTGAAGAAAGCAATCAAAAGAATCATTCCGCTCACCATAGCTTTTTCGATGGCCGTTGCGCTCTTGGGTAGCGCACACGGGGGGACGGGCACGCCCACGGTGCTGCGGGTGTTTAACGCCACCGAATACATAGACAGGGCCACCATCGCGGATTTTGAAAAGGAATTCAACGTGCAAGTCATCTACGACGAATTCGAAAGCAACGAAGAGATGTACGACATCATCGCCGCCAATCCCAGGGCGTACGATGTGCTGATACCGTCGGACTACACCGTGGACCGCCTGATTCAGGAGGGGCGATTGGCCCGGATCGATGCGGACGCGGTGCCCAACATTGCGTATATCGCCCCCGAATACCTAAGTCCCGGCTACGATCCCAACAACGACTACGTGGTGCCGTACATGGTGGGCACGCTGGGGATCCTTTACAACAAAAGGCTGGTGTCCGCGCCCGTTGAGAGCTGGGCCGCGCTGTGGGACGCCCAGTACCGGGGGCAGATCCTGTTGTGGGATTCCATGCGGGATGTGATCGGCCCCGCGTTGAAGATGCTCGGATTCAGTATGAATTCCTACGACGACACCGAACTGGCGCAAGCACAGGAGCGATTGCTGGCGCAGCGCGCCTTGGTTCAAGGGTATGCGGGGGATATCATCCGCGACATCATGATCGCCGACGAGGGAACGGTGGCGCTCGTCTATTCCGGCGACGCAAAGACGGCGGTGGATCAAAACCCCAATCTGGCCTATGTGATCCCCAAAGACGGATCAAACAAGTGGGTTGACGGTTTTGTGATTCTAAAGGACACGCAGCAGTTAGAAGCCGCGCAGCAATTCATCAATTTTATGTGCCGGCCCAACATAGCCATCCGAAACATGACGGAGACGGGCTACACCTCGCCCGTGATGGGCGCGTGGGATGAGTTTGCCAGCAACCCCATCATGTTCCCCACGGCGGAAGAGTTGAGCCGCTGCGAGCCCTTCCTGTACAACAAGGAAGCCGCGCAAAAGTACACGCAGATGTGGGCGGAGATCCGCGGACGGTTCTAAACAAAGCCCCGTTTTCTGCCGCCTACTTCATGCCCGTGATGGCGATGCCCTTGATAAACTGCTTTTGGAAACACAGGAACACCACGGTTACCGGCGCCATCACCAGCGCCGCGGCCGCCATTTGCGCGCCCACATCGGATTGGCGCTGGCTGCTAAAGTAATTGAGGGCCAGCGGCATGGTCATGCGATTGGGGTGCTCCAAAAAGAGCAGCGGGCCCAGGTAATCGTTCCACTTTTCCAGGAATGTAAAGATCGCCAGGGCGCTGATTGCCGGGCCGATCAGGGGCACGATCACGCGCCGGTAAATAAACAGGTCGCTGGCGCCGTCGATGGCCGCCGCCTCGCACAGGCTGTCGGGTATGTCCTCGATAAACTGCCGGCACAGGTAGATGCCAAAGCCGCCTACCAACCGCGGCACGATCAGCGCGCTGAGCGTGTCGTACATGCCCAGCCCCTGCACCAGCAGGAAGGAGGGAATCATCGTGGCTTGCACGGGCACCATCATGGTGGCCAGTATGAGCCAAAAGAGGACATTCTTGCCCTTGAATTCGTACTTGGCGAACACGAACCCGGCCAACGTGCTGGTAAACAGCATGATCACCGTGCCGATGCCCGTGGTGATCACGCTGTTTTTAAACCATGTGAGAATCGGCGCCTTGGTAAACACGGTATTGTAATTGTCCCAAATAAAATTCGCCGGCCAAAAGGTTTTGCCCGCCATGATCTCGGCTTTGGGCTTGAATGAGTTGAGGAGCATCCACACGTACGGCATCATAAAAACCACGCAGATCAGCAGCATCAAGGCGATGATCGTGCCCTGCGTCAACAGTTTGCGTCTATGCATGCGCATCGGTCAATACCCCCAATCTATGCGGTTGAGCCGGCGTTGCGCCACGGTAACGATCAGGATGAGCGCAAACAGCGCCAGGGACACCGCCGAAGCGTACCCCATGTCCTTCACCTTAAAGCCGAGGTTGTAGATGTATGTGCTGAGCACGTAGCCCGCGCGCCCCGGCCCGCCGTCTTTGGCGATGATGGAGAACTGCGCGAAGGCCTGGAATTGCGAAATGAAGGTCATCGCCACCACAAAGGCCAGCGTGCGGCCCAGCAGGGGCAGCGTGAGCTTAAAGAAGCGCTGCACCGCGTTGGCGCCGTCGATCTGCGCCGCCTCAAAAAAGTCGTCGGGAATGCCCTGTATGCCGGCAATGAACAGGATGATGTTGTAGCCCACGTCCGCCCACAGCGAGAGCAAGATCAGCGAGGGCATGAGCATGGCGGCGTTTGTCCAGTTTACGGCCTGCACGCCAAACAGGCCCAGCATCATGTTGAGTCCCCCGCCCTTGGTGGGCAATATGGTGCGCAGCCAAACGATGGCCACCGCCGCCAACGGCGCCACTGCGGGCATGAAAAAACTGACGCGGAACAAACTGCGCCACTTGTTGCTGGTGAGCGTGCACAGCACCTGGGCGATCACCAGGGTAAAGCACAGGTTGATGCCCACCATCACAAACACGTAGTACAGCGTGTTGAGCAACACGGTGTGAAACATGGTGTCCCGAAACAGCAGCTCAAAGTTTTGAAACCAGATAAACTGGTCGCCCACCCCCCTGCGCAGCGGATTGTAATCAAAAAAGGCGATTACAAAGCTGGCCACGATGGGCACGGCGACAAAAAGAAACAGCATAAACAGCATGGGAACCAATACAAAGTAGGGGAATTTGCTTTTTTTCATGGGTGGACATCCCCGCCTTTTCATAGCAATCCGGAAAACAAGCCGATTGATTTGCAGATAGTATACAACATCTCCATTGTATTTGGGAAGGCTGGAGGCGGGCGCCTCCAGCCTTCCCTGCGCGAATGTGTGCGAATGCGCTTAGTACATCTTCAGGATTCTGGGGTTCTGCATGTCCTCGGTCAGCTTGGACAGCCCGGCCTCCACGGACTCGTAGGTGCCGTCGTCTTCCACCAAGGCGCCAAACGTTTGGGCAAGGTACTCCTTGAGCACATCGGTGTTGAAAGCGCCGACAAACTGCGCGTTCGGCAGCAGGTCGAGCAGCGGCTTCATGTAGGGCATCATCTCCAGGTACATGGGATCACTGGCAGCGGAGGCCCGGGGAGGAAGCTGCGCGCAGTTGATGTTGTGGCGCACCAGGTTCTCCGGCTCCAGCATAAACGCCACGAACCTCCACGCGGCGTCGGCCACCTGCGTGGTGTTGGACACGCACAGGCTCCAGCCGGTCTCGGCGGTCCACAACTGGTCGACGCCGGAATCCGGATAGAACGGGGGCTGCGGGATGTAGTCGATGTCCACGCCCAGCTCCCTGCCGTAATCTTCAACCACGGTGGAGATAACCCACGGGCCGCGGGTGATCATGTAGCACTCGTCCAGGGCAAGGTACTCGTGGCCTTCGATATCCAGGGAAGTCGCGAAGGTCATCTGCAGGTTGGTCACGCCATAGTCCTTGATGTAGGACACCAGCTCGGCCATCGCCTCGGCGGCTTCCGGGGTGTTGAAGTCCAGCAGGCCTTCGTCGTTGGTGTAGCGGCCGCCCTTTTGCAGGATCTTGGCCAAGAAGTTGTTGAGCAAGCCGTCCAGGTGCGCGTACTCCAGGCCGCGCATCTCCATAACCTCGCCGCTGCGCACGGCCACCTCGCTGGCGACCTCGATCACTTTGGCCCAGGTTTCGGGATAGTCGATGCCGTTTTCTTCAAACAGCTTTTTGTTCACCAGCAGCCCGCCGTACTCCACGTTGAACTCCAGGGGCGCCCCGTAGATCTTTCCGTCCCTTTCCAGCGTGCCCAGCACAGGCGGGAAAGCGTCCTTGCGCAGCTCGGCCACGAACTCCTCCGGCGTCTCGCTCAGGGCCCCGGCATCGATGAAGTCGAGCATCCAGCCGCCCCATACCTCGTACACGTCCGCGCCGGCGTCGCTGATCAGCGCGGTTTGCATCTTTGCCTCGAACTCTTCGTAGGGCAGGGTGGTGTACTCGATCTTGATGTCGGGATTGGCGGCCTCAAACTCGGCGATCATCCCCTCGTACGAAGCGTTCCACGCCCCGTTGATGTGGGTCCAGAACTTGACCACCGTCTGTTCGGCGGACGCGGACACGCCGGACAAGAGCCCGCACACCATTAGTACGACCAATAGCAGAGAAAACAGTTTCTTCACGAATTGGCACCTCCATTTTTATTTATTTCAAAGGGGCGCGGCCCCTCCAAAATCGATGCGCGGGGTCAGGATAGCGCGATCCACGGGCTGAGCCCTTCCGGGCGGTCCGGATCGGCGCCGGTTTGGAAGGATTTATGGTAGCTGATCAGCTGGCAGATCAGAATGGACGGTATCCCCCGGGCGGCATGCGCGAGCCGTTGGCCAAAGCTGATGCTCACCACGCCCGGCATCTTCAGGGGCTCGTCGCTGTAGGCCACAACGGTTGCGCCCTTGGCCGCAACGTCGCGCAGCACGTCCAGTTCCAGGTGGTTGTGCGCATCGGACAGCACCGCGATCACCAGCGTCTTCCCGCCTATGAGCACCATCGGGCCGTGCCGCACGTCCAACAGGTGATAGTAGTTCGACGGCACCTGGCAAATCTCTTTGAAGGCCAGCGCGCCCTCCTCGCACAGGCCGGACAGCTCCGCATCCCCCAGCACCACCGCGTGCGTCCAATCGCCCTGCGCCACGGCTTTGAGCGCCGGTTCATTCGCGCTCAAAAAGCCCGGCCCTCCGGCTACGGCGGCGCGCAGGTCGGCTATCAATCCCTCGCTGCCGGCCAACATGGCCACGCAATATACGCAAAACAGATACAGGCAAGAGACCGTGCGCGTTTGGCACACGCTGTGGTCAAAGGCCCAGGGCATCTCCACCATGCAATCGCCGCGGGCGGCCAGCGCCGATCCCTCCGCGCAGGCGACGCCCAGCACCTTGCAGCCCAGGCCCATCTCCCGCACGCGTTCCACGGCCCGGATGGCCTCGCTGGTTTCGCCGGAGCGGGAGAGCACCACCAGCGCGCAACCCTCCAGCGCCGGCCGGTATGTGTCGGCGTGCAGCAGCAAGTCGCCGGCCGGAAGGGCCAGCGCCGGTTTGCGCAGATGCAGCCGCGCCGACAGCGCGCCGGAAACGGCCACCGTGTAGCTGGATCCGCAGCCCACAAACACGAGCTGACCGCATCCGTGCAGCAACGCGGCGATCTCGGGCAGGCGCTCGTCCACATGCGCCATGGTGCGCTCCATCGCCTCGTATTGACCAGTCAATTCTTTGTAAGTAAAGCTCATGATCGCTCCTTGCACAAAATTAATTGGCTGTTTTGATGCAAGTATAGCAGGAACTCTCCTCTTTTACCAGGGTTTTGACCACAATTGATTGATTTTGGTTGATTTCGCTGACTGATATTGACGCTTTTGCCTCTTTCTGTTATAGTACATGGGAAGGGGGTGGGCGCTTGCCCAGCGATGCGTCGATCAAGTACAAGGAGTTGCTGGAGTATTTGCAGCACCATGGAAATGCGAAGGTATCGGAGTTGACGCGCGCGCTGTTCCTGAGCGAATCGACGGTGCGGCGCGCGCTCAGCGCGCTGGAAGCGCAGGGAAAGCTGCACCGCTTTCACGGCGGAGCCGCCTCCGCCGATCCCGGCAAGCAGGCGTTTGTCCGGCAGCGCAAGGTGAGCCGCAGCGAAGAAAAGGACGCCATCGGCCGCCTTGCCGCATCCTTTGTGGAAGAGGGCATGACGCTGCTGATGATGGGTGGAACCACGGTGCACGCCATATGCCCCTACCTGAAGGGAAAGCGGCTCACGGTGATCACCAGCTCGCTGCCGGTGGTCAACGATCTCGTTTGGGAAGAGAAGATGACGCTCATTTTGCTGGGCGGGGTGCTCAATCCACCTGAGATGGAGGTGCGCGGCGGCCTGATGCAGCTGGCGCTGGAGCGGCTGCGGGCCGACCTGATGTTTACCGGGGTCACCGGCCTGCACCCGATCCACGGCCTGATGACCGACGATCCCAACGGCGTGGAGACATACACCTCCTGCATGAATGTATCCGATCAGGTATTTGTGCTGGCCGATCACACCAAGTGCGAACACTACTGGGGCACCACGGTGCTGTGCGAGCTGAAGGACATTTCCTGCCTGATTACCGACGGGTCCATGTCCCCGGCGGCGCGCGCGTATTACGAGGAGCGGGCGCCCCGGCTGCTGCTCGCTCCGATGTGAGGGCCCCACAAAAAACGGACGGCTTTCGCCGTCCGTTTCCTCTGGAAATATTATGGATCGAGATCCGGGGAATCCTTCTGCTCCGGCTTCTTTTTGCGCGCGCGCGGGCCGGAGGAGCGGTTGGCCGTTTTGCCCAGGTAGGCGGCGCGCACCGCGTCGTTTCCGAGCAATTCCTCGCCCGTGCCCTCCATCGTAATCCTGCCCGTCTCCATCACGTACCCGTAATCCGCCGCCTTGAGCGCCGCGTTGGCGTTCTGCTCGATCAGCAGGATGGTGATTCCCTCGCCGTTCAAGGTTTTGATGATCGAGAAGATGTCGCGCACCACCATCGGCGCCAAGCCCAGCGAAGGTTCGTCCATCATAAGGATCTTCGGCGTGCTCATCAGCCCGCGCCCCACGGCCAGCATCTGCTGCTCGCCGCCCGAGAGCGTGCCCGCCAGCTGCCACGACCGCTCCTTCAGCCGCGGAAACAGCCCGTACACATGCGCTATTCCGCGCTCGACGCCCTGCTTGTCTTTGCGAAGATACGCGCCGATCTTTAAGTTTTCCAGCACCGTTAGGTTGGGGAATACGCGCCGCCCTTCCGGCACCATCGCGATTCCCCTTTGCACGATCTTTTGCGCGTCGAGCTTAACGAGTTCCTGCCCCTCGAACAGAATCGATCCGGCCGAAGGCGTCACCAGCCCGCTCACCGCGCGCAGCGTCGTGGATTTGCCCGCGCCGTTGGCCCCGATGAGCGTCACGATCGCGCCCTGCTCCACGTCAAAGGATATGCCCTTCAGCGCTTCGATCCCGCCAAAGTTTACCTTCAAATCGCGCACTTGTAGCAGCTTCATGCCTCATCCACCCCCAGATACGCCTTGATAACCGCCGGATTGTCCTGCACCTGGGCGGGCGTGCCCTCGGCAATCTGCTTGCCAAAGTCGATCACGTATATGCGGTCGGATATGTCCATGACGAGGTTCATGTGATGCTCGATCATGAACACGGTTAGCCCAAACCGATCCTTGATGTCCACGATAAACCGGCCCAGATCGTCCGTCTCCTGCGGGTTCATGCCCGCCGCCGGCTCGTCGAGCAGCAGCAGCGTCGGGTTGGTGGCCAGGGCGCGGACGATTTCCAGTATGCGCTGCTTGCCGTAGGGCAGCGCCCCCGCCGCGCTGTTCAGCGCGTCCCCCAGCCCCAACTGCGCGATCAGCGCCGCCGCCTCCTCGCGCATCCGCTTCTCCTCTTTAAAATTGAGCATGAACGTGGAGGAGAGGATGCCCGACTTGATGTGCAGATGCTTGGCGATCAGCACATTCTCAAACACGGTGAGGTTGCGAAACAGGCGGATGTTTTGAAATGTGCGCGCCACGCCCAGCGCCGTGATCGCGTCCGGGGTGATCTTGAGTTGGTGCTTGTATTCGCCGAGGTGGCCCCCGCCGTACAGCTTTTTCATCTTGCCCGCCGGATACCCTTCCGCGATTTTCCGCCCGCGAAAGCGCACCTGCCCGTTGGTGGGCACGTGCAAGCCCGTGATCACATTAAACGCCGTGGTCTTTCCCGCGCCGTTGGGCCCGATCAGCGCCACGATCTCACCCTCGTCCACGTGCAAAGACAGGTCGCTCACCGCCACCACGCCGCCGAACTGCATGGTGATATTCTCTACTTCCAGAACGCGCGCACTCATCTGGACGCACCTCCCGCCTTTGGCTTGCGCCTACGCCAGTAGCCGGGCGTAAAGAATTCCCAACTGAACTCCCTCGTGCCCATCAGCCCGCGCCGGTAGAACAGCACCACCACCATCAGCAGCGCCGAAAACACCACCATGCGGAACCCGATCCGAAACAGCGGAATCTGGACGCCCGCGATCACCTGCGGCTCATCAAAGAAGCGGAGCCACCACTCCTTGGCCGCCGTCACCAGGAACGCGCCCATCACCGAGCCGGTGATGGAGCCGATTCCGCCGATCACCACGATGAGCAGGATGTCGTAGGTCATCCCCACCCTGAAGGTGGCCGAGTCGATGGAGCGCATGAACATGCCCAGCATGCCGCCGGCCACCGCCGTAAAGAACGAGCTGACGACAAAGCTCACTTCCTTGTGCTTAAACAGGTTCACGCCCATCGCCTCCGCCGCGATTTCATCCTCGCGGATGGCCTTGAACGCGCGCCCGTAACTCGATCGGATCAGCAGCACGATCAGCCCGATGCACAGGGCCGCGATCACAAAGGTCACCAGGATCGAATCGAACCTTGGGATGGACTTGAGCCCGTAACTGCCGTTGGTTATCGTATCGAGCTGGGGGCTGGCGATCAGCGCGCGGATGATCTCGGAAAAGCCGAGCGTCGCTATGGCGAGGTAATCGCTCTTGAGCCGGAGCACCGGGATGCCGATCAGCGCCGCAAACACCGCCGCCACGAGCCCCCCGGCGATCAGCGCCAGGTACGGGTATCCGGCCTGCAGCCAGCCCGGCGCCAGATCCATGGCCTCGCGCACCGCCTTCACGGCGGGCGATATGCCGGTCATGTAATAGATGCCGTCCAGCCTGGCGGTGGGGATGGTCAGCAGGGCCGTTACATACGCGCCCACCGCCATGAACCCGGCTTGGCCCAGCGAAAACAGCCCCGTGAACCCGGTAAGCAGGTTCATCGCCACGGCCGCGATCGCCAGGATCGCGCCCTTTTGCAACGCGGAGTACAGCATCCCCAGCTCAAACCTTTGCTCTTCAAGCGCCACCAACCCCCACGCGAGCAGCGCGACGGCCAGGAGGGAGAGGCCCCATTTCGTCGTTTTCTTCATGAGTCGTCACACCTTCTCCGTCGTCTTTTCGCCAAACAGCCCGGTAGGCCTAAACAGCAGCATGATGATCAGCAGCATGAACGTGAATGCGTCCGAGAAGGTCGAGTATCCGAACGCCACCAGCATGGTCTCGCATAGCCCGATCGCGAAGCCCCCCACCATGGCGCCGGGAATCGAGCCGATGCCGCCCACCACCGCGGCCACGAAGCACTTGAGCCCCGGCAGCATGCCGCTGAACGGCGTAACCAACGAGCGGTCTGTAAAAAACAGGATCGAGCCCACGGCGGCCAGCGCCGAGCCGATCACGAATGTCATCGATATCACCGAGCTGATTTTGATGCCCATGAGCTTGGCCGTCTCAAAATCCTTCGACACGGCGCGCATGGCCATGCCCACCTTGGTATGGCGAATGAGCGTGGTGAGCAACAGCACCAGCGCCACGGCCAGCACCGGTGTAATGAAGGTTACCATGGATGCCGACACCCCGCCGATTTGGAATATGCGCTTGAGCCATGGAATCTCCGGGTAGGCCCTGGGCAGGGCCGTGAACAGGTATATGGCAAAATTTTGCAAAAACATGGACATGCCGATGGCCGAAATCATGATCGACATGCGCGGCGCCGACCGCAGCGGCGCTTACGCGGCGCGCTCGATCAGCACCCCCAGCAGCACGGTGCCGAGGATCGTGATCGGGATGGCGACCTGCCAGGGGAAGCTGGACATCGCGAAGATCATAAAAAAGCCGGCCATCATAAAGATATCGCCGTGGGCGAAGTTGATGAGGCGCAGGATGCCGTACACCATCGTGTAGCCGATGGCGATCAGCGCGTAGGCCCCTCCCAGCGAAATACCCGTTAAACAGTGCTGCAAAAAAGTGGTGAGAGTCATCTCGCTTCCTCCAAATTGGAACCGAATTGCTAAATCATCGAAACAGGGGCGGGGAGCAAATGCCCCGCCCCTGCTTACAGCCGGAGTTACTCGGTGGTAACGGTCTTGAGGAATTTGAACGCGCCGTCTTCCACAACTTTGATGAACGCCATGTTTTTGATCGCGTCGCCGTTCTCGTCAAAGGTGATGGCGCCCGTTACGCCAACGACCGACACGTCCGCCAGCGCGTCGCGGATCGCGCGGGAATCGGTGGAGTCCGCCGCCACGATGGCCGCGATGGCCACGTTGTAGGCGTCGAAGCCCAGGGCCGAGACGGCCGCGACGCCGTCGCCGCCGTTCCGCTCGAAGTACTCGGGGGTGGCGTTGAGGAACGCCTTGAATCCGGTAACGAACTCAGCCGCGGTGGGATCGGCCTCGTCGAAGAAGGTGGACAACGTCACGCCCTCGGCTTCCGCGCCCGCGTTTTCGATGATGGTTACATTCTCCCAGGTGTCGCCGGCCATGATCGGCGCTTCGATGCCCAATTCGCGCGCCTGCTTGATGATCAGCGGCGCGGTGGCGATGGACGAGGGCGCGAAGATGGCGTCGACCTCGGCGGCCTTGATGTTGGTCAGCACGGCCCTAAAGTCGGTTTGGCCGGTTTGGAACTGCTCTTCCACAACCTCGCCGCCCAGCTTCTCAAACGCGTTCTTAAAGAAGTTGCCCAGGGCCGATGAATAGTCGTCGCCCAGCTCGGTGATGATGGCGGCCTTGCGCGCGCCCTCCTGGAACGCGAAATTGGCCATCACCTCGCCCTGGAACGGATCGAGGAAGCATATGCGGAAGTAAAAGTCGTTGCCCAGCGTCACCTGCGGATTGGTGCAGCTGGCGCCGATGGCGGCCACGCCCGCCTCTTCGAAGGTTTCGCCCGCGGCGATGCACACGGCGGAGCCGTAGGAGCCCACAACCACCGATACGTTGTTGGCCATCAGGTTTTGCGCGGCGATCACGGCGGCCGCCCTTTCCGATTGGTTGTCCACTTCAACCAGCTCGATGACGTAGGTTACGCCGCCGATCTCAATGGTGGGCGTGAGCGAATGCGCATAGCGCGTGCCCAGCACCTCCTGGAACCCGCCGGCGCCATTTTGGCCGGTAACGGGCTGGAACACGCCGATTTTGAGCACATTCTCGGCGGACGCGAAAACGGGGAGCACCAGCATCAGAACCAGTAGCAGAGCGAGTATTTTCCTCATGATGATACAACCTCCTTGAAGTTAGTGCCCTTATTATATAGGCAGATTTGCATAATTGCAACAACAATCTTGCATATCTTTGCCCTCTTTTTGCCCTCCCGCCGGGTTTTTTTTGCTTCTTTTGAAAAAAGTTACAGCCCCATCTCCCGTTTTACCTCCCGGAAGCACGCGACCGCGAAATCCAGATCCCCGCGGGTGTGGGCGGCGCTGACCTGGGTGCGGATGCGCGCCTTGCCCATGGGCACCACAGGATACGAAAAGCCGATGACGTAAATGCCCTTTTCCAGCATTCTGTCCGCAAAGTCCTTGGCCGTCTTCGCGTCATAGAGCATGATGGGCACGATCGGGTGCGCGCCCTCGGGCACGTCAAAGCCCGCCGCCCGCAGGCTTTTTCTAAAGTAGGCGGCGTTTTCGTGCACCCTGTCGCGCAGGGCCGTGCTTTCCTCCAGCAGGTCGAGCACGCCCAGGGTGGCCGCGCATACGGCGGGCGCCACGGTGTTGGAGAACAGATACGGGCGGGAGCGCTGGCGGAGCAGATCGGCGACGGGCTGCCGCGCGGCCGTATAGCCGCCGGATGCGCCGCCCATCGCTTTACCGAAAGTACCGGTAAGAACGTCGATCCTCCCCATCACGCCGCAGTGCTCGTGGGCGCCGCGCCCGCGGGCGCCCATAAAGCCCACCGCGTGGCTGTCGTCCACCATCACGAGGGCGCCGTACGCGTCGGCGAGGTCGCACAGGGCGGGCAGATTCGCCACCGTGCCGTCCATGGAAAACACGCCGTCGGTGGCGATCATGCGGATGCGGCAATCGGCGGCGGCCTCCAGCTGCGCGCGCAGGTCCTCCATGTCGTTGTTTTTGTACCGCAGCCGCCTCGCCTTGGACAGGCGGATGCCGTCGATGATGGAGGCGTGGTTGAGCTCGTCGGAAATCACCGCGTCGGCCTCGGTGAGCAGCGTCTCGAACAGGCCGCCGTTGGCATCGAAGCAGGAGGAATAGAGCACCGCGTCGTCCATGCCCAAAAACTCCGCAAGCCGCCATTCCAGCGCCTTGTGGATGCCCTGGGTGCCGCAAATGAACCGCACGCTGGAAAGCCCGAACCCCCAGTGATCGTAGGATTCCTTCGCGCAGTCGATGAGCCTTTGATCGCCGGAGAGCCCCAAGTAGTTGTTCGCGCACAGGTTCAGCACGTTTTCCCTGCCCCCCGCGCCGACGCGCGGCCCCTGGGGCGTGGAGAGCATGCGCTCGTCCTTGCGCAGGCCCGCCTCTTCGATCTGTAAAAGCTGTTCGCGGTAAATGTCCAGCATGCCGTCCTTCGTCATGATTTCTCGCTCCAATCCAATATGACCTTGCCGCTCTCCCCGCTGCCCATGGCGGCAAATCCCTTTTCAAATTCGGCAAAGTGGAGCCGGTGCGTGATCAGCGGCGACAGGTCCAGCCCCGCTTCGATCATCGTGCCCATCTTGTACCAGGTCTCAAACATCCGCCGCCCGTAGATGCCGGTGATCGTGAGGCTCTTGAAGATGATCTGGTTGAAATCGACGCCGGCGCCCTCCGAGAGGATGCCCAGCATCGCGATCTTGCCGCCGTTGCGCATCACGCCGAGCATCTGGGAAAGGGCGGCGGGATTTCCGCTCATCTCAAGGCCCACGTCGAAGCCCTCCACCATCTTTTGCGCCCGCATCGCATCCTCCAGCTTCTCCTTGCGCACGTTCACCGTGGCCGTCGCCCCCATTTTTTGGGCCATCGCGAGCCGGTAATCGTTCACATCCGTAACGATGACGCTGCGCGCGCCGTTCTTGCGGCAGATGGCGGCGGCCATGGTGCCGATGGGCCCCGCCCCGGTGATCAGCACATCCTCGCCCACCACCTCGTACATCAGCGCCGCATGCGTGGCATTGCCATAGGCGTCGAAAAAGGCGACGACCTCCTCGGAAAACGCGGGGTTGACGGGCACCACATTGCAGGCGGGGATGCATAGATATTCGGCAAAAGCGCCGTCCCGGTTGACGCCCACGCCCTCGGTGTACTTGCACCACTGGGCGTTTCCCGCGCGGCAGTTGCGGCAATGGCCGCACACGATGTGCCCCTCCCCGCTCACGCGCTCGCCCAGCTTGTAGCCCAGCACGCCCGCGCCGAGCCCGGCAATCTCGCCCACATACTCGTGGCCGATGGTGAGCGGCGGCTTTATGCTCCTTTGGCTCCAGGCATCCCAGTTGTAGATGTGCAGGTCGGTGCCGCAGATGGCGGTCTTTCGGATGCGGATGAGCGCCTCGCCCGGGCCCGGCCGAGGGACGGGCTTTTGGACCAGAGAAAGGCCGGCTTCCCCTTTCTCCTTTACGATCGCGTACATCTCTTCCATCTTTGCCTCGCGCCCTTCCTTTTTTACTCGCTGCTGCGAGTATACTCTTTTCGGGGCCCAAGATCAATATTTTTGCTGTAAGCCCTTGACATGTGCTATTAGGCATGATACTATTAGTAATGCGAAGGAGGGTAAGCGGCATGGAAATCATCATTCTCGGGCTGCTCATGATTCAAAGGTGCACGATTTATGAGATGAAAAAAAGGATTGAAACGACCTTCTCATCCATCAGCAGCAACAGCACGGGGAGCATTCAGTCCGCGGTCAAGAAGCTGCTAAGCAGGGGCATGATCGCGTACGACGAGCATGTGGAAAACGGCGTGAACAAAAAGGTGTACGAGATTACCGAAGCCGGCAAGGCCTATTTTGTCGATCGTTTATCGCGGCCGATGCTCTACAAAGAAAAAAACATGGAGCTGGGCAAGCTGTTCTTTATGGGCTTTGCGCCGGCCGATAGCAGGGCGGGCTTGGTTGACGCTTACATCGCCGAGTTGCGCAAGGAGAAATCGAAGCTTGAAGAAATCCACGCCCGCACGGGCGACAGGGACGCCGCCGTTGAAAACTACATGCGCCATTTGAAGGCCATCGGCGAAGAGGAAAAATTTGCACAAATGCTGGGTTGCGAATGTTTGCCCCAGGGCATTCGGGACGTCGCATTTTTTCAGTATGCCACGCTGGATCTGGCGCTGGCAAAAATAGATTTTGAAATGCAGTGGTTTGAACAACTGAAAAAACAAATGGAGGGTTAAGCACATGAAAAAAGTGATCGTTATCGGGAGCGGAATCGCCGGGCTGAGCGCGGGCATATACGCCCAAAAATGCGGCTTTGATGTCACGATTCTGGAGAGCCACAGCATCGCGGGCGGCATCTGTACGTCTTGGAAGCGGGGCGGCTATCTGTTTGAGGGCGGGATGCACTGGCTTGGAGGGTCCTCCCCAAAGGAGCCCATGCACAAAATGTGGCGTTATGTAGGCGCGCTGGACGACAGCGTGAGAATTACCTACTTCGATCCAATCATCGAATACAAGCACGAAGGGACGCCCATTCGGATTTACCGCGATGTGGACGCTACCGAGCGCCACCTGCTCGAACTTTCCCCGGATGATTCTATGGAAATCAAAAAATTCTGCAATAACATCCGCAAACTGATACATCTTAACGATCCGATTACCGATATCAAGGGCGTGAAGGTAACGAAAAGGAATCGCAGGTCGCTGTCCGCGTTGTTTTCACTCTTGCCGGTCATCCGAATCATGAGCGCTTATGCAAAGGTTTCGGTGGAACAATACGCAACGCGATTTGCGCATGAAGGAATACGCGAGATGTTTGGCGCCATGCCGGGCCATGAACAGGGGATAGCGATGTTGATGATGACGCTGGGCTCGCTTGCGCGCGGCGACGGCGGTTTTCCCCAGGGCGGTTCCCTTCCTTTTGCGGGGCGCATGGCAAAGAAGTTTACATCCCTCGGCGGTGAAATCCTTTACAACACGCCCGCCGAGAAAGTGATGATGGAAAACAACAAGGCCGTCGGCGTGATGGCCGGAGGAAGGCGGATGCCCGCCGATGCGGTGATCATCGCGAGCGATACGATGGCAGCGGACCGCTTTTTTGATGCGCCGCTCAAGGCGCCCTGGCTTGACGAAATGCGCAAGGTGACGGAACCGACGGCGGCTGTGTTTGTTTCCCTGGGCATCAACGCGGATCTAAGGCATTATCCCGAAAGGCCGCTCTTTATGCTAAAAAAACCGATTCAAATATCAAACATAACGATCAAATCTCTGCTCCTTGCAAATTACGCGGCCGACCCGGCCTATTCGCCCGAGGGCAAGAGCGTCATCACCGCGCAACTCCCCGGAGATACGTATGATTATTGGAAAAAGCTCAAGGAAGACGGCGGGGAGAAATACGCGCAGGAAAAGAAAAGGATCGGCAACGAGGTGATTGCGGAGATAGCGGCCCTTATGCCCGAGGCGGACGGAAAGGTGGACGTGTGCGATGTGGCAACGCCGCTTACGTATGAACGCTATTGCGGCAACTGGAAAGGTTCCTGGATGACCGCGATCACGCCAAACACGAAGTTTAAAGCCTACCCGGCCGCAATCAAAGGGCTGGATGGGCTGTACTTTGCGGGGCAGCGCATGCTCCCGCCGGGCGGCATTCCCACCGCGCTGATGACGGCGCGCACGGCGGTCCAGCATCTATGCCGCGATACCGACACGCTCTTCATCAGCGAGGAGTAAGCCTCCGCTACCGGTGCCGGTACACCTCCCAGCCCAGGTACTTGCCCAGCGCCTCCTCCAGGATGTCGGCCACCTCGGCCTGCGCCAGCGCCACGTGGTGCTCGTAGCCGTTGAGCGTAAGGTAGCGCATCAGCTCGTTGAGGCGCGGCACCCGGCATACCGCCACGCCCCCGAAGGTGGGGAGCGGGTCGTCGGTAAAGGCCGCCTCGCCCAAATAGCACTTGATCTTGCCGCGCTTGTCGTCGGTGGTGACCTTTAGGTAGGTCATCGCGCCGGGGGCCACGCGGCCTTTGAGCGCGCCGAAGGATACGTCCTCCCCCAGCGTGGTGGCGAGGATGTCCAGATTGGCGATCTCCGGCTTTTCGGCAAACACCGAGGCGGGATAGTTCGAACAGTGCACGTTGATGCACTTGTCGGGCACGTCGCGGTAATTGTTATTCCAGTCCTGATAGAGCGGGGGCGTTCCGCCGGCCTTGAGCAGCGCCAGCATGGACACCGCGCCCATCACGTCGGTCTCGCAGGCCGAGGGCCGGCCCTTCTCCCCCATCATGCTCATGGCCAGGCACATGGCGCAGCCGTAGTTAGCCTCCACGCTGTCCCAGCATTGGATGGCGCTGGCCACGCAATGATGGGCGTCCATCCAATCGTCTATCACCAGGCAGAGCTTGGCCTGTTTGCGCAGCTTTTCCGCGCCGATGCCGGGCGCGACGCGGCCGTAGGCCTCGATTTCGGCGATCTTGGCGGCGATGCGGGGTTCGTCTTTTTCTCCGAGTGCGGCGATGTCGGCCAGAATCTCGGAAAAATCTTCGGTTTCCACGGTGATGCCGGCCTGCTGCAGCAGCTTTTCGGAATACCGCACGGTGCGGAAGGGCGTGACCCGCGCACCAATTTGAGCGATGCGCGCGCTGCGCAGCGCCTTGACCACCGCGCACACCGCGGCGAAGCGCCGCACGTCCTGGGCGAAGGCCGCGCTGCCGATGGCGCAGGTGTGCTTTTCCGTGAGCGTGTAGGGGATGTCGCACTGGTACAAATTGTTGCACAGCGACAGCTTGCCGCAGAACGCGTCGCGGCGGTTTTCGAGCTGCAGCTTGTCAAAATCGTCGTCGCAGGCCTGGATCAGGATGGGCAGGTGCAACTGGCTCATGCGGATGGCGTCGGCCACGCCGGTCTCCTCGCCGAAGTTGGGCAGGCACACGATGATGCCGTCCAGCTCGCCGGCGTGGGCGCGAAACAGCGCCGCGCATTTCTGCGCTTCTTCATAGGTCATGGTCTGGCCCATGTGGGTGTCCCGCTCGGACAGGGTGACAGCCGCGTGCCCCCACTCGCGCAGCTTGCGCAGCAATTCCGCCCGCGCGGTCTTCACCAGGTGCGCCGGAAAAAACGAACGATTGCTGACGATCACGCCAAAGGTTGCCATCGAATGCGCCTCCTTCTTAGGGTGTGCCCCTTGTCGCTATGCCATGGCGCGCGCCACCGCATCGCGCCAGCCCCCTACCTTCTCCTCGCGCGCCGCGGCGTCCATCGCCGGCCGATACACCTTGCGGCTGCCGTGCAGGCGGCCTTCCGCCAGCGCCCGCAAGCCGGGATACAGCCCCACGGCGAGCCCGGCCATCCATCCGGCGCCCAGGGGCGACATCTCGCTGACGGCGGCGCATTCCACCGGGCAATCCAGCACATCGGCCAGGAATTGCATGAGCAGCGCGTTGCGCGTGGGGCCGCCGTCGGCCCGTAGCGAGGTCAGCCGCGCGCCGTTTGCCCGCATGGCGTCCAGCACGTCGCGCTCCTGATAGGCGATGGACTCGAGGGCGGCGCGCGCCACGTGGGCGCGGGTGGCGCCCCGCGTCATGCCGCACAGCAGCGCCCGCGCGCGCTCGGCAAAGTGCGGCGCGCCCAGGCCCGAGAAGGCCGGCACCAAGTACACGCCCTGGGCGTCGGGCAGGCCGGCGGCCAGGACCTCCGCCTCGCCGATGTCGCGGATCATCGCCAGCTCGTCGCGCAGCCAGCACAGCGTGTCTCCGCTGGAGGTGATGTTGCCCTCGAGCACGTAGGCCGTTTCGCCCCGGAATCCGTATCCCACCGACACCGACAGGCCCTGCGGCGCGGCCACCGGCTCGTTGCCCACGTGCAGCATCACCGAGGAGCCGGTGCCGAAGGTCGCCTTGGCCATCCCCGGTACGGTACAGCCGTGGGCAAAGAAGGCCGCGTGGCTGTCCCCCATCACGCCGGTAACGGGAAGGCCCCGGGGCAGCCCGTCGCAAACCGTGCCGCCGAAGGGCGCGTCGCAGGGCAGTATCTCGGGCAGGCACGCGGGGGGAATGCCGAAGGCCGCGCAGATCTCCGCATCCCAGGCCAGCATTTCGAGATCCATCAGCTGCGTGCGGCTGGCGTTGGTCACGTCGGTTCGGTGCGCGCCGGTGAGCCGGAACAGCAGGTAGCTGTCCACGGTGCCCACGCACAGCTCTCCGGCTCGGGCCCGCGCCAGGGCGCCGGGCACGCCGCGCAAAATCGAGGCCGCCTTGGCCGCCGCATAGTACACCGACAGCTGCAGCCCGGTTCGCTTCTGTATCGCTTGCGCCAGGGCCGGAGCCCCCGATTCGATGCCGGCGATGATTTCGCCGCCCCGCGTATCCTGCCACACGATGGCCGGGGCGATGGGCCTGCCCGTGGCGCGCTCCCACACCACCGTGGTTTCACGCTGATTGCACAGCGCGAGGGCGGCGATCTGTGCCGGAGCCACGCCGGCCATGGCCTCGGTCAGCACGGCCAGCACGTTCTGCCAAATCTCCTGGGCGTCGTGCTCCACCCGCCCGGGAGCGGGATGGGATTGGGCGTGAGGCCGCGCCGCCCTGGCGACGACCTCGCCCTGGGCGCCGAGCAGCAGCGCCTTGCTGGCCGAGGTGCTCTGATCCAGCGCCACAATGTACCGGCTCATCTTATCACGCTCTCTTTGTCACACTTGCAGCAATTCTTTCGCCGCTTGGACGACGCCCCGAGGCGTCAGCCCGTAATGATCGAACACCTGAGCGCTGGTTCCGGTGTACAGCGCCTCGTCGGGCAGGGCGAGGATGCGCATGGGCGTCGGCCTATGTTGGGCGAGCAGGGAGGCCACCGCGCTCCCCAGCCCGCCGTGAACGCTGTGCTCTTCGACGGTAACGACCGCGCCGGCGGCGGCGGCGTCCAGTATCGCCGCCTCGTCCAGCGGCTTGAGGGTGTGCATGTCGGTCACCCCGGCCTCGATTCCCTCCGCCGCCAGCAACCTCGCGGCCTCCAGCGCCGGATGCACCATCTCGCCGCAGGCGATCAGCGACACGCCGCCGCCCCGGCGCAGCACGTTGGCTTTCCCCAACACAAACGGCGGATTCTTTTCGTACACGTCGGGCACCTCGCCCCGGCCCATGCGCACGTATGCCGGGCCGGTGTGCGCCGCCAGCGCCCGGGTCAGCGCCTCGGTTTGATGCCCGTCGGCGGGCAACACCACCGTCAGGCCGGGGATGGCGCGCATCAGCGCCACGTCCTGCGTCGCGTGGTGGCTGGCCCCCAGCGCGCCGTAGCTCACCCCGCCGGACACGCCGATCACCTTCACGTCGCTGCCCGAATAGGCCAAATCCACCTTGATCTGCTCGGCGGCCCGCAGCGAATAGAAGCATGCCGGCCCGCAAACGAACGCTTTTTTGCCCGCGTTGGCGAGGCCCGCCGCGATGCCCACCGCGTTTTGCTCGGCGATGCCGCACTCGACAAACTGCCCGGGCAGCTCCCGGGCAAAGTCGCCCAGGGTCACCGAGCCCCGGGAATCGGTGGCCAGCGCGAACAGGCGCGCATCCTCCCGGGCCAGCGCGAGGAGCGTGCGGGCAAAGGCCTCCCGAGCGGTCTGCTTGCTCACGCCCACGCCACCCCCTTCACGCCCAGCGCCGCGTAACCGGCCCGCAGCTGATGGGCATCAGGCACCCTGTGATGCCACGCCGGGTCACCCTCGGCGAAGGGCAGCCCCTTGGCCTTCACCGTATGGGCGATGAGGCAGTGGGGCTTGCCGCCGGGCTTGAGCCCATAAAAATAGCAGAGCAGCTCGGGCACGTTATGCCCGTCGGCCTCGGTCACTTCCCAGCCGAAGGCGCGCCACTTGGCGGCGAGATCCTCCAGCGCCATCACCGATTCGGTGCCGCCGCTGATCTGCAGGCCGTTGCGGTCGACGATGGCCACCAGGTTGTCCAGCCCGTAGTGAGCGCCGGCCATGGCGGCCTCCCACACCGATCCCTCGGCCAGCTCCCCGTCGCCCAAAAGCACGAAGGTTCGAAAGACCTCTCCGCCCCGCTTGGCGCCCAGCGCCATGCCCACGCCCGCCGGCAGGCCGTGCCCCAGCGCGCCGGTGCACATCTCCACGCCGGGCACCCTGTTGTTCGGGTGCCCGATGAGCCGCGATCCGGCCTGGGAGAAGGTGCGCAGCTCCTCCGCCGGGAAGAAGCCCCGGTCGGCCAGCAGCGCCAGGTATCCTTCCACGCTGTGCCCCTTGCTGAGCAGGAACCGGTCGCGGCCCGGCCAGCGCGGCTCCTGCGGGCGCAGGTTCAGCACGCCGTAGTACAGCACGCTTAGGATATCCAGCGCCGAAAGCGCGCCCCCGGTGTGCCCCGCCTTGGCCCTGTGAATCATGGTGAGGGCATCGGCCCGGCGAAGGTTGGCCCGTTGGGTGATTTGCGCGGCGTTCATGCGGGTTCCCTCCACAAAGTTGCTCTATTACCGGGCCGACAGCGCGGCTTTGTTCTGCAAATCCTTTTGCACCAGGTCGATCACCACCGCCAGCACGATCACCACGCCCTTGATCACCATCTGCCAAAAGCTCGAAACGCCCATCATGATCATGCCGTCGTTGAGCACGGTGATCACCAGCACGCCGATGATGGTGCCGCCGATGGTGCCCACCCCGCCCGACATGGAGGTGCCGCCGAGCACCACGGCCGCGATGGCGTTGAGCTCCCAGCTTTCGCCGGTGGCCGGATGCGCCGCGCGGAGCTGCGAGGCGGTGATCAGGCCGGCGATGGCCGCGCAAAACGCCGAGAACATGTACACGAAGCACTTGATCTTCTTGATTTGGATGCCCGAGAGGACGGCGGCGTGCTCGTTGCCGCCCACGGCGTAGATCTGGTTGCCCAGGGGCGTCTTGCGCATCAAAAAGGCGGCGATCAGCGCCATGGCGGCAAAAATCAGGATGATGTAGGGAATGTCCACCCCCGGAATGGAGGCCGAGCCCAGCCAATCGAAGCCCTGCACGTGCCCGTGGGCCGGGGTGCCGAGGTTGGGGAAGGTGGCGCCGCCGGAGCGCAGCAGCGCAAAGCCCCGGCAAACGTACAGCATGCCCAGGGTGGCGATAAACGCCGGCACCTTGGCCCGGCTGATCAGGGAGCCGGATACAAAGCCGATAAAAACCGCCAGCAGGCACACCAGCAGGAAGTTCAGCGGCACGTTGGGGAAGAGCGTGAGGCCCAGGAAGGGAAGGCGGATGCCCTCCACCACCATGCCCCCGGCGATCATGGCGCTCAGGCCCACCACCGCGCCCACCGACAGGTCGATGCCGCCGGTGATG
>Ga0123353_10002155_pt1 | contig 24348 bp, 16 predicted proteins | sample TergutLab28metaG_3_FD_92763 | JGI IMG/M metagenome (GOLD analysis project Ga0123353, IMG submission 92763) | Labiotermes labralis P3 segment gut microbial communities from Petit-Saut dam, French Guiana - Lab288 P3 | ecosystem: Host-associated > Arthropoda: Insects > Digestive system > Gut ... | reverse complement strand
GCCACCATGATGATGATGCAGGAAGAACTCGCCGACGCCAAAACCGCCGGCGGCATGGCGGCGCTCGCGGACATGCGTGACGTGCTGCAAAAACAGCACACCGGCTTGATGAACCGCGTCGCGCAGTTGTTCACCGACTATCAAAACCTGCTCGCCTGCCGGGCCGTTGCCACCAACGTGCTCGACGAACTCCGCAAACAACTCAACGCGGTGAGCTACGTGAAGAAACTTTTGACGCAGGCGACAGCGACGAGCCACCAACCACAAGGTAAGGAACGCCCGTGAATTCGACGCGAGGCCGGGAAGGCCGATCCCTATGATCGTGCTGTTGCAACGTTACCAACATTTTGGCACGCGGTATGCCACGTATGCGCTCTTCGATGAGTCATGTAACCAGATTCTTCAAACCATTACACCGATGAATTACCAAATGGGGGATGACGGCGACCGGCGCCGTCGGTTATTTCAACCGTCGAGGCGAGGTGACGAATGACCGATTTTATTCTTGGCATTGATTTGGGCACGACCAACTCGCTCGGCGCGTACATGACGGCGGGGGGGCCGGTGCTTGTGCGGGACGCGGACGGCAGCGGGCTGGTGGCCAGTGTGATCGCCTTTGCGCCGGACGGCGGGGTGACGGTGGGGGCGGCCGCTCGGGCGCAGGCGGTGGCCAATCCGTTGTCGACCGTCTACTCCGTCAAGCGGCTGATGGGCAAGTCCATCGACGACGTGAAGGACGACCTCAAGTTCCTGCCCTACGCCGTACAGCCGGGGGCGAACGACATCGTAACGGTCGACGTCAACGGCCGCCGGCTGTCGCCGCAGGAGTTGTCGGCCGTCATTCTGCGTGAGGTCAAGTCGCGGGCGGAGGCGGCGCTGGGCGTGGAAATCACGCAGGCCGTCGTCACCGTTCCCGCGTACTTCGACGACGCCCAGCGGCAGGCGACGCGCGACGCCGGACGCATCGCCGGGCTCGACGTCAAGCGAATCGTCAACGAACCCACGGCCGCCGCCCTCGCGTACGGCCTGGACCGCGCCGACGACGCCATCATCGCCGTCTACGACTTCGGCGGCGGAACGTTCGACCTGTCCATCCTCCGCGTCGCCGGCGGCGTGTTCCAGGTGCTCGCCACCGACGGCGACACGCATCTGGGCGGCGACGACCTCGACCTGGAACTGATCGACCTGATCACCGGCGAAATCGTCGAACAATTTTTCTCCAACCGCAAAACCGAGGCCCTGGCGACGCTGCCGGCGGGGTTGTCCATCGCCGAGCGAACAGCCGCCGAGCGGGCGTTTGTGCGGTCGTTTTTTCCGCCGGCCACGCGGCAGGCGTTGCGAAATTTCGCCGAGGCCACGAAAATCCGCCTCTCCACCGAACCGGCCGCCACCGTGCAGATCGACCTCGGCGACGGGCGGCTGTACACGCGGACGATCACGCGAGCGGAGTTCGAAACCCTCGCCAGGCCGTGGGTGGAGCACACGATCGACCACTGCCGCAACGCCCTGCGCGACGCCGGCCTGTCGGCGGCGGACATCGACCAGGTGGTGATGGTCGGCGGTTCGACGCGCGTCCCCGCCGTGCGCAACGCCGTGCGGGAGTGCTTCGGCCGCGAACCGTACACGGCCATCAATCCCGACGAAGTGGTCGCCCTCGGGGCGGCCGTTCAGGCGGGCATCCTGATGGGACTCCGCCGCGACACGCTGCTGCTGGACGTGGTGCCGCTCTCGCTGGGCATCGAGACGCTCGGCGGTGCGATGGGCAAACTCATCATGCGGAATAGCACCGTCCCCTGCCAGGCCGGCGAAACGTTCAGCACCCACCTCGACGGTCAAACGGCCGTCGAAATCCACGTGCTCCAGGGCGAACGCGAACTGGCCCGCGACTGCCGAAGCCTGGGCCGCTTCCAGCTTCGCGACCTCCCGCCGATGCCCGCCGGCATGCCGCGGATCGGCGTGACGTTCCTCATCGACGCCAACGGAATTTTGAACGTCTCCGCCCGCGAACTCCGCAGCGGCCGGCAGGCGACCGTGCAGATCACGCCCAGCCACGGCCTGGCGAGGGAGGACGTCGACCGCATGGTGAAAGAGAGTTTCCGCCACGCCCGCGAGGATTTGCAGGAACACCGCCTGATCGACCTGCGAAACGAATCCGCCCGCATCCTGACCGCCATCGACAAGGCCGTCGCCGACGTCGGTTCGGTGCTGACGGCCGGGCAGCGACAACAGTTGGAAACCGCCGTCGCCACCCTGCGGACTACAATGGAATGCAGCGACGCCGACGCCCTCTACGACGCCATGACCGCCGCCAACACCGCCGCCGGCCCGCTCACCCAGGCGCAAATGGATAACGTGCTGCGACAGACCGCCGTGGGGCGGAAGGTCGAGGAGTTTTGAGACGTGCCAAGTGGAGCGATTTTTTTACCACAGAGACACAAATGCCCACACACAAAATAACCTTCCTCCCCGCCGGCGTGACCGTCGAAGTCGACCCCGCGCGATCCCCCTACGGCCATCACGGGCTGCCCGGCAGCGTGATGGACATTGCGTTGGCGCACGGGGTGTCGATTGAGCACGCGTGCGGCGGGGTGGGGGTGTGCGCGACGTGCCATGTGATCGTCGCCAGCGGCATGGAGAACCTCTCCGCCGCCACCGACGACGAACTCGACCGCGTGGACTACGCCCCCAACGCCACCCCGCAAAGCCGCCTGGCCTGCCTCGCCGTCGTCCACGGCGACGTCACCGTCCGCATCCCCCACTGGAACCGCAACACCCCCGGCGGCGGGGCGCCGTAAAAGACGGCGCGGAGACACGGGGACGCGGAGAGGGACATTGTAGCCGCGAAGTGTTTCGCGATGGCCGATCATTGCTCCCCGGCGGCGGGCTTCTTGACGTACTCTGACTGTTCAAGTTCTTTCATTCGTCGCTGGACATTCTGCAACGTGGTCGTCTCACTCTGGGCTTCGTAGAGCGACGACAGTTCTTTCAACGACCGATACTCAATGAGGACACCGGCCATTTGAACGACAACCAGCTTGTTCTTGTCATTCAGAAGCCGTCCCAGCCCGATCGCGGTGTTCAGATACGACTCCGCCTGAGCGTTGTTCCCGGCGTTTCGGGCCTTGGCGGCCAAGTCGACCAGCTCGCGTCCGACCTCCGCCCACTCGCGGGTTTGTGACAGGACCTCGGGCATCACCTTTTCCTGATCGTCCGTGACCAACGAGACGTACTGGCTTTCCGTCATGGTGAACATGAGCTGCTCCCGGCCGAAGCGGAAACTGGCGTTCCAGTCCACCGCCGTCAGCGACTCGACGGCTTGCTGCTTGTTGCCGCCACGCCAACTCTCCATGACGGAGAGCAGTTTCTTCGCCTCGGCCGACGTATCGTCCACCACTTCTCCGGCGGCGATCCGCTTGACCTCCTCCTGCTGTTCGTCGATGTCCTGGAGTTTCCGCCGGACGTCCCGCAGTTTGCCGTTTTCGCCCTGCGACTCGTAGAGCGGCGCCAACTCGTTCAACGCCCTCCGCTGGATGGCGATGCCGACCATTCGAATGATCAGGCCGATGTCCTTGTTGCGGTTGAGATAGTGTCCAAGCCCGTCGGCTGCGAGCAGGTATTTCTCCGCCTGGGCGTCGTTCCCTGCCTGGCGGGCCTGGGCGGCCTGATCGACCAGCCCGTTGCGCGCGATCTCCCGCCACGTGCTGAGTTGCGGCGTGATCGTCTCCATCACCTTTTCCTGATCCGCCGTGACCAGCGAGACGTATCGGCTTTCGGTGATGGTGAAGACGTAGTGCTCACGGCCAAAGTGAATGTCCGCCGTCCAGTCCACCGCCGCCAGCGTCTCGACGGCCTGCCGCTGGTGGCCGCCACGCCAGAGTTCCAGGGCGGACAGAATCTTCTCCGCCTCGGCGGACGTGCGTTCCTCCGTGTCCGTGGCGGGTTCGGCCAGCAGTTGTTCGAGCGTCATCTGATTGGCCAGCGTGTAGCCGGCGGGCGGGTCCGTGCTGAACAGGGCGGGATCGAGATTCGGAACGACCTTGAAGTCCCGCAACGTAAATCCCAGCCGGTGTTCCTGGTCGTCGTCCTTGTTCGGCTGGAGCATGACATCGACCTGTACGGGGGTGGCCGTCTTGGCGTCGGCCCAGACGGTGATCGTCTGGGTGTACGCGTCGCTTTTCTGCGTGACATGGAACCCCTGCACGTCGCGGCCGTCGATCTGCTTCGGGTCCAGCCGGGTTTCTGTGCCGGCCTGGAGACGCCACAAGTCGTTGATGGATCGGTCAGGACGCAGGAGGAATCCCAGAATGTTCAGTTCCTCTTCCACCGGATTGTCCTCCGGTTTGTCAAACCGATAGCCGGCTTTGAAATTCACCCAGAGCAGCAGGGAGCGCTTGGCGTCATGGTCGAAAATACTGATGATCGGCCCCGTGCCGCCGTTCTGCTCCAGCCGGAGCTTGCCCGGTTCCAGCACCATCCCCTTCACCGTGCTGCCCGCGTTATCCTCCATCATTTCCTCGTCGCCACACCACTCCAGCGTGAATTCGTAGCTTTGGGACTGCAACTGTTCCAGCACGGCGGGCAGGGCGATGATCGTGGCGGGGGCTCGTAGTGCGACACCCGGCGGAAAGCCCAGGCTGTAGCCTTCGGGCACCTCCGTGCTGAACTGGGCGGGATCGGGTTTCGGGATGGCCTTGAAGTCTCGCAGCGTAAAATAGAACGTGTGTTCCTTGCCGTCGTTTGGGTCGGTCCACGTACGCGCAACGTCGACCCGCAAGGGAGCGGCCGTCTTGGCGTTGGCCCACACGGTGACCGTTTCGACGCGATGAATCGCATCGTTTTTCCTCATCACGACGCGGAATCCCTGGGCATCCTGGCCGTCGATTGTCTGCGGATCAAGCCGAGTTTCCTGTCCGGTCTGGAGCCCCCACAGGTCGTCCATCGGCCGGCCGAGGAAACCAACCATATCCCAATCCTCATCCAGGTCGCGTTGAAGGGCAGTCTTGTGGGGTTCGCTCAGCAGCAGCATCTGCTTGGACTGGTAATTCACAATGTAGCGGCCGTCGGGCGTCTCCGTCCAGTACTTGCCGGGTTCCAGGACCGTGCATTTTTGAGGCTGGATGCGGGGGTCCGGGTACTCCACCACGAACTCGTAACTTTTCGCTTGTAATTGTTCCAGCACGGCGGCCAGGGCGATGGTCGATCCGCCGCCGGCCGGCCACAGGACGGCGACGGCGGCAATCGCGATGACGGCGGCGGCCGATGCGGCGATTTTTAACGTGCGTGTGTGCATGATGGTTCTCCAGGTTCGCCACGTAGCAGGGCATGGCGCGGGCGTCTCGCCCGCGTTGTGCGTTCCATTGGCCTGATCGTTATGGTACGTCCAATCTCCTTCGTTGCCCGACGCCGACAGGATACCCGCGAGACGCGAGGGCGAAACGCCCTCGACACGTGCGGTGGCGGCCGGTTTGCGTGATTTCAGAATGGCGACTTCTTCGGGGTGTTTGTTCATCCAGCCAACCGCGTCGAATGTGACCGTTTCGTTCCCGACGGCGCGGCGGATGGTTTCGTCCAGTTTGTCTTGTTCGTGATTCATATTCGTTGCCGCTCCAGATGCGCCTTCAGGTCTTGTTTGGCCCGCCGCAGCCGGCCGTGGACGGCCTCGACGGAAACCGCCAGCAGGGCGGCGATGGCGTCGTAACTCAACTGGTTTCGATACCGCAGATACAACAATTCCCGAGCCGCCGACGGCATCGCGTCCAACGCCCGCCGAACCGCGTCCACGTCGAACTCCGATTCGGCGTCCCTGCCGGGCGTCGCGGCCGGCACGTCGCGGCCGTTCAAACTCGCGACATCCAGACTCTCGACGGTCGGTCGGCGGCGAACAATGTCGCGGGCTTCGTTGCGGCAGATCGTCGCCAGCCAGGCCCCGAATCGGCCGGGGTTCTTCAGGCCGTCCAGCCGCCGGCACGCCTTGGCCAGCGTTTCCTGCGCGGCGTCCTCAGCCAGGTGACCGTCGCCCAGGACGGCCCGCGCGATCGCGACCAGGGACGGGTAGTAGCGGCGGCACAGTGCGACAAAACTGTCCACGTCGCCGCCCATCGCGTCCTGCACCAGGTCGGCCTCCTGGCGTTCGTCCAGGTCTTCATTCGGTTTCGCGGTCAATCGGCGTCCTTTTCTGTCGGGGTTCAGCGGCTCACTCGCCATGGCGTCTATCATACAGACGCCGCCAGGCCGAAAAAGGGGCGCGAAAAACCGCATGAAAAAAACAGACGATTGACTTTTACGTGGCGGCGTGTGACAATGGCACTTCGTTTGGATGATGTCCCCGTAGCTCAATTGGATAGAGCGTTAGCCTCCGGAGCTAAAGGTTACAGGTTCGACTCCTGTCGGGGATAGTGGCGGTTTGTGGCGGCGCGTGTCGGAAGCAAACGGACGCCGTTGCACGCAAGGCTGGGCCGGAGTGGCGGAATTGGCAGACGCGCAGGATTCAAAATCCTGAGTCCTTCAGTGGACGTGTGGGTTCGACCCCCTCCTCCGGCAGTGTGGTACGATGATCGTTGAGACACTCGCATTGGCCGTCGGTTTGGGCATGGACGCGATGAGCGTGTGCCTGGGGATCGGTGTGCGATGGAACGGGTGGCGGCAGCGGTTTCGCATGGCTTGGCATATGGGGTTGTTTCAGTTTCTCATGCCCGTCGTCGGCTGGCTGATCGGCAGGCCGCTGGCGGAACACATCACCGGATGGGGCAAGTACGCCGCGGCGGCGCTGGTGTTCGGTGTCGGCGCGAAAATGCTCCACGAAGCCCTGAAGAAAGACGGCGCGGAGACGCGAAGATGCGTGGATGCGGAGAGGGCACAGGGTCATCGAGAAATGGTTCGCGACGGCTCAGCCGTCCCCGCGCCGCCGTGTCCCCGCGTTCCCGCGCCGGCCGGTCGCGACCCCACTCGCGGCTGGTCGCTGGTGGTGCTGAGCGTCGCGACGAGTCTGGACGCGTTGGTGGTGGGGTTCTCGCTGGAATTGCGGTCTCCGGGCGTGTCGATCTGGTGGCCTAGCGTGGTCATCGGCGTGGTGGCGGCGGCGATGGCGTTGGTGGGTATCGTCGTCGGAAAACACATGGGCAAAAAACTCGGCCCGTGGGCGGAAATCCTCGGCGCGATCGTGCTGATGGCGATCGGCGCGAGTTTCGTCGTGTTCGGATGACGGTCTGGCGATACACGTACCTACAAACGTGACGTACGCCCGGTCACGCCAGTTTTCGCACTCGCCGGCCGGTGAGCAGCAGTCCGGTTGCGGCGAGGGTGGTGAAGATGGCGGTGATGACGGCCAGGCGGACCGTGACCTGCTCGGCGTTGTAGTAGCGGCTCGCCCCGAAGTAGGGGACGGTGAGCCACGAGTACACGAGCGTCGGCGGGGGATTGTAGGTGTCGATGGTGTCGCCCGCTTTGCGGTCCGAGTGGAAGGTTGCGGCCAGGTTCGTGAGGGCGCCGAATTTACCGTAGTCGCGGTTGGCGGGGCCCGGAGCGCCGAGCACGACCACGCCGGCGTGTCGGAAGGGGTTGGACTGCTGCACGGCGTAGTGGACGGACACCATCGGGATGTCCACGATGGACTTCAGGGCGGTCAGGGCCCGGGTGGACGTGGCGGGGACGATTCCCCACACCAGGCCCAGCACGGCCAATGTGGTCAGGATGCTGAGCATCGGCGAGCGGACGCGGCTGCTGATGAACAGCCCCAGGCCGATCGTCAGCAGCGAGGAACCGGCCGCGATCATCAGCACGTGCGGAATGACCATCGGGTGCAGGTGGCCCAGCAGGCAGAAGACGGCCAGGTGGAGCAGCAGGAGCATCCAGACGAAGCGTCCCCGCCAGTAGATGGCGAGGACGGTGTCGCGCACGAGGGTCCACGGGCTGATGGGGGTGGTCAGGAGAACGCCGAGGGTTCGGGCCTGCCGCTGGGTCGCGAGGGTGGAGGCGGCGAGCACCAGCGAGAGCAGCAGCCCGGCCAGCAGGAGGGCTTCGACGACGACGATGTGCGGGGTCGTGCGGGGGTCGTCGCAGGTCGACAGAAAGGTGACGGCGTACACGGCGCCGCACAGCACCATCGCGAACATCAGGATGAACGGCAGCATGCCCTTGACGAGCGGCTTGTGGGTTTCCCGCCAGAAGACCGGCCTGGGACCGACGGGGGAGAACAACGACGCGGAGGCGCGGCGTGGCGCGGGCGCTTGACGTGGCGCGGGCGTCTCGCCCGCGTGGTGCGTTCCATTGGCCTGATCGTTGGAGGACGTCAGGCCTGTTTCGCCGCCCGGCGAGGGCGAGACGCCCTCGGGATGCGCGGGCGGGACGCCCGCGCCACGGCCCGTGCCGCGCATTCGTCGCAGGGCGGCGATGATGGTGAGGTCGTTGTCGACGGCGTGGGGCCGCCGCTGGACGTCGGTGGTGGGCGACTCATAGACCAGGGCACGGATTCGCAGGCAGGCCCGCCGCATGAACCATCCGGCCGCGACGACCATCACGGCCAGCGTGGGCACGGCCAGCCAGTTCCAGTCGATGCTCGTGGGGGTCATCAGCAGTTTGTCGCAGACGATCATGCCGTAGTGCGGCGACGTCAGGAAAAAGAAGAGGTTGGGGGCATCGCCGGGCAAAAACTGGCGGATGGCCCCGTCGGTCATCAGTGTCAGGCCCAGGGCGATCCCGTAGAATTTGGCCAGAGTGATGAACGTCGCGAACATGGCCCCGCCGGGTTTGCGGGACTTGACCGACTCGAAGATCGCGATGGCCCCGACCAGCAGCGACGCGGCGATCGTCAGCAGGGACGTGTTGATGATGAAACTCCACGGCACTCCGCCGAAAACGCGCGCGAGCATCAGCGGCGGCATGGCGCAGAGCACGAGCGTCATCACGTGCGACAGCCGCCCCAGGAGCTTGCCCCAGACGATCTGGACGTAGCTCATCGGCGTGCTGAGCAGGACCGGCAGCGTGCGGGCGGTGATCTCGCCCGAGACGGCCGTGCCGCACAGGATCACCATGACCCCCTGCGCGGCGATAAAGACGAACCACGTCACCTGCCGCACGACGGACTTGCCGATCTCGGACATGAGGAAGCCCACGTCGGGCATGTGAACGTACCCTGGCATCAAGATATTGTCGATCTGCGATGTTCCCGCCTCCGCCTGCCACGCGGCCGCGACGAACGCGGTGAGCGCCAGCAAAAACGCGAACCGCAGGGCATAGTACCGCCTTCGCCGGCTGGTGGCGCGGAGTTCCTTCCGCAACACGGGGTTGGCCCACAACAGCCGCCGCGGATGACCGAGGCGAAGTTCCTCGGACTTCATGGCGGCCGCTTCGAGGGCCCGCCTCGCCGCCCAGTCCGCCCGCCGACGGGCGTAGTGACTGGAGAGGAACGAGTTCCTTTTCACGTGCGTCACATGCGCCGCAAACTCCCGCTCCGGCGACGTTTCCGTCGCGGGGTTGTCGGGAAATTCGGGTTGAGGTTCGCTCGTTGACATCGAATATTTTGTCGTACACAACGCCTTACAGCGCAAAACGGCGAGCCATCGCGAAATGCTCGTCGCATACGAACGTCTTAACTCTGTGTTTCTCTGTGCCTGTGGTAAAAAACTTGCCCCGCAAAAAGAATCTACGCCATCACGTCGGACTCCACCACGCCGTCGCGGAGGCGGACGACGCGTTGGGCGTGGTGGGCGACGTCGTCCTCGTGCGTGATCATGATGATCGTTTTTCCGGCGTCGTTCAGCTCGCGGAAAATGGCGAGAATCTCGGCCGTCGTGTGCGTGTCGAGGTTTCCGGTGGGTTCGTCGGCCAGCAGGAGCAGGGGGTTGTTCGCCAACGCCCGCCCGATGGCGACGCGCTGCTGCTGTCCGCCCGAAAGCTGGCTGGGGCGGTGGCCCATGCGGTTGGCCAGCCCCACCCGGCCGGCGAGTTCCACCGCCCGCGACCGCCGCTCCCGCCGCGGCATGCCCATGTAAAACAGCGGCACCTCGATGTTTTCCAGCACCGTCAACTGCGCGATCAGATTGAAACTCTGAAAAATAAACCCGATCCGCAGATTCCGCACCTCGCTGAGCTGCGAATCGTTCAAGTCCGACACGTCCTGCCCGCCCAGAAAATACTGCCCGTCGCTGGGCCGGTCCAGACACCCCAGCACATTCAGGAGCGTGCTCTTGCCCGACCCGGACGCCCCCATGACGGCGAGGTATTGTCCCTCGGGTACTTCGAGGTCAAGCCCGCGCAGAGCGGCGACGACCTCATCGGCCATGAGGTATTCCTTACGGAGATTTTGCAGGCGAACCAGAGACATTGTTGGTTTTTCGTTATTCGTTGGTGAAATCGGGCCGTTGGTTCGAGGGAGGACTTTTCGTTAACTCGTTGACTCGTTAATTCGGCGAGCGTTTCGCGCTCACCCGTTAACGAGTTAACCCGTTAACGAGTTAACGAAACGGTTCCCTGTTGCTAAAGGTACATATTCACCCATGCGCCTCGCGGAATCGGATTCCGTTTCCGTCGCCGGGGCAGTTGTGGGTTCTGAGGCCGGTTGACTCGCCGGGGCGCTGGTCGTTGTCGGTTGGCTGGTCGTTCGCGCGGGTTTGTCGGTGTCGGCGGTTTCCGGGGTCGGGGCGCCTTTGGGTTCGGTCAGGAGCAGGACGTCGCCTTCGTTCAGGCCTTCGAGGATTTGCACGCGGGTCTGGCTGAGCATGCCGGTTTTGACCACGCGTTTGACCGGCTCGCCGCCCGAGACCAGCCAGACGTAGTTTTCGTCCTGGTGGCTGAACACCGTCGCGACGGGCACGCTGAGCGTCTGGGCGTCCAGTTGGTGCAGTTGCACCTCGACCTGGCAGGTCATGCCGGGTTTGAGATTCTCGATGGCCTGGTCCAGCCGCAGATAGATGTTGAAGATTTTCACGTCCGGGCTCCACCAGTTGGACGAGTCCGGAAGCGTGCTGACCTCGTAAATCGTCGCGTCGAACACCTCGCCGGGGCGGCCTTCCAGTTTCACGAACCCCTTCTGCCCGACCCGCACCTGGTCGATCATCGACTCGTACACCCGCGTCCGAACCCGCAGCGTGCCCATGTCGGGAATGATCATCAACTGCATATTCTCGGGGATTTTCGCCCCGACCTCCAGCACGATGTCGTTCCGCCGCCGCCAGCCCTGTCCGCCGGGCGTGTAGACCACCAGCCCGTCGCGGTCGGCCGTTACGGTCAGTTTGCGCTCCTTTTCGCGGAGGTCGTCCAACTGCTCCTGATTTTTCTTCAGCGTGATCTTCCGGTCGTTCAGCCACGCTTCGTCGGACATCACGGCCGAACTGGCGCTCAGCCGGGTGCGCTTGAGCTGCAACTCCCGGTCCTTCACGGTGGTTTCCAATTGCTGTTTCCGCCGCGGATAGTCAAACCGTTTCAAGATGTCCAGCCGCGATTCGGCCTGGTCCACCGTGCGGGCCAACCGGTCCACCGTCAGTTCGTCGTTCTTGATTTCGCTGCCGCTGTAGGGGCTTTTGAGGTCGGGGTCTTCGTTGACGTCGTTTTTGAACTTCAGTCTCGCCAGGGCGATCTCCAGGTCCTTGACGCCCATTTTCACGTCGCTTTCGGCGTTTTTAAGTTCGTTGGGCCAGTCGGCTTCGAGATAACGTTCGAGGTCGGCCTTGGCGTCGGCGACGGCCTGTTCGGCGTTTCCGACGTTGTAGGCGGTTTCCTCTTTCGTCAGTTCGAGTTTCTGCTCGGCCTGCGTGTAGCTGGACTGGGCGTTGGTCAGCGAAAGCTCCTGCCGGTCGATGGCCTCGGTCAGTTCGCGGCACTCGAATTTGATGATGACGTCCTTGTCCTTGCGGACGTAGGTTCCTTCGGGCTGAAGTTCGAGGATGACGACCGGCCAGGGCAGTTCGTTGGAGATTCGCGAGACGACCTGGGTTTCGAGCTCGCCGCTCTCGGTGATGGCGATGGTGAGAGGCCCGCGCGTGACCAGGGCGGTCTGCCCCAGGTCGCGTTCGGGCGACGAGGAGAACATGCCGTATGCCGCCGCCGACCCGGCGACGAGGACGACGGCGACGATCACCAGCCACCATCGCCCCAGTTTCCTCCGGGCGGCGGGCGCGGCGGTCAGCGCCACGGGCTTAGCGGCCTTCGTCGCTGACGTAGGGGTAGCGGGCTTCGATTCGGTCAAAAGAGATGGATTGCTCTCGTTCATGCACAACACCTTTTTCATCCACGTCGATCAGGCCCAGCGTGGCCAAAAACTCCAGCCTCGTGGTGGTATAACTGATTAATGCGCTGGTTTTTCCGTTTTGCGCGTTCCGCAGGGATTCCTCGGCCTCCAGCACGTCGCGGGTGCTGGCCAGGCCTTCTTTCAATTGCAGCGTCGCCAGTTTGCTTCGTCGTTGGGCGATCTGCACGCTGCGCTGCTGGATGTCGTAATTCTGCCGCGACTGGTCCAGGCTTCGGTAGCGCTGCCGGACCTCCAGCGCCACCGAGTCCGTGAAGGCCGTCAGGTCCCGCCGCGAGCGGTCCGCGGCGATCTGCGCCCGGCGGTACGCGTCGCGGTTGTCCGTCTGATCCAGTTCGTAATGCAACGCCAGACCGACGTACCGCGTGTTGTCGCCCCAGCGAATGTTGGCCGGTTGACGCGGCGGCGTTCCGGTGGCGCTGATTCCCGCCAGCAGGTCCAACTGCGGAAGAAACCCGTTGGCGGCGATCTCCACGTCGCGGTCGGCATCGCGGGCGCACGCCCGCTGACGCAGCACGTCAGGCCGGGTCCGCAACGCCAGCGATGTCGCGCGGGTCACGTCCAGGGGAACCGCCAGCGGGCCCTGTTCCTGCAACGCCTCCAACGCGGCCGGGTACTCCACGTCGATCCGCGCCGCCAGCGGCAGACCCAGGCTGAGCTTGAACTGATCCAGCGCGTCCAGATACGCCGACTCGTTGTTGCGAAGACGAACCTCGGCATCCAGCACATTTTGCCGGGCCAGGTCCTCCTCGATCGGAGAGACCTGCTCGCCCTTGACGAGAATTTCCGTCAGCGCGAGCGTCTCCTTCAGCCGCTCGATGTTCACCCGCTCGTTCTCCAGCCGGTCGCGCTGCTCCAGCACGGCGTAATACTGACGGATGACGTCCGTGGCGAACGTTTGCCCGAACCGCTGGTACGTGTACGCGGAAAAAATCAGATCGCGTTCCATGCGGTACTGCGGTTCGTACGCCAAGCCGTTCCATCCGCCGCGAAGCAGCGGCTGAGAAAAATTGGCCCGCAGCATCGACCCGACGATTCCGCTGCCCCAGCCGGTCAGGTCGCTGGCGATGTCCAACCCGCCGCCCAGAACCAGTTGTCCGCCGGATTTGAGCTTCTGCAAAATTTCGACGCCCACGTTTCCGCTGGCGCTGTCGGTGGTTCCGTCGGGACCGGCGGTTCGGCGGATGTCGCCGTTCACCTGCCCGCCGAAACCGCCGCCCCAACTCCAGAACCGACGCCCGTTCGCCACGGCCAACGCCTGGATGTACAGCGATTCCTTCTGTTCCTGGAACGTCCGGCTGTTACGAAACGCGATTTCGGTGGCCTCGCGCACGGAGATCATCACCGCGGTCTCGCCGCCCAGGGGGATGCGTTTGTCGCCGACGCAGATCGAACCGTACCGGCTGGCCGGTTGCGAGGCCGCCACGCCGTCCGGCTGGGGCGGTGGGGCGTCGATGGCCGCGTCGGGCGCGGCGTCTTCGGACAGCGGGTCGTATGCGATGTCAAACGGTGACGACTCGCCCAGCGCCGCCCGCTGCGCCGACGTCAGCGTGCCATACGCCGCCTTGTCCGCCCGACGGGCGTACTGCTGCGGCGTGCAACTCAGATGGAGCAGGCCGCACGACAGAATCACAGAACATAACAAAACGATTCGCATAGTTACTTCATCAGCCCATTCACGTGACGCGGGCGTCTCGCCCGCGCCGTGTCGCGGGCATCCTGCCCGCGCGTCTCAAGGGCGCTCGCCCTCGTTCACCGTTCCATACGTCTACCGCGAAAAAAGGTCCAGGCGCTCCGCACGCCCAACGCGGGCGGGACGCCCGCGAGACGCGAGGGCGAGACGCCCTCGCCACACGCCCTCGCCACGTTAGTAATTCACCGCGCGCAGCTCGAAGTACGCCTGCGGATGGGCACAGACCGGACATTTCCCCGGGGCCGAGGCGCTGTCCACGAGGTGGCCGCAGTTGCGGCAAATCCACACCGACTTCGTTTTCCGGGCGAACACCGAACCGTCCTCGATGTTTTTGAGCAGCGTGCGGTAGCGCTGCTCGTGTTCTTTTTCGATCGCGCCCACGCCGTCGAACAAGAACGCGATGTCCGCGAACCCTTCCGCGCGGGCCTCGTCGGCCATGCGTTTGTACATGGCCGTCCATTCCTCGTTCTCGCCGTCGGCGGCGGCGTTGAGGTTCACCGTCGTCGGAGGCACGTCGCCTCCGCAGAGCAGTTTGAACCAGAGTTTCGCGTGTTCTTTTTCGTTGCCCGCGGTTTCCTCGAAAATGGCCGCGATCTGCTCGTAACCTTCCTTTTTCGCCTTGGACGCGAAATAGGTGTACTTGTTCCGCGCCTGACTTTCACCGGCGAAGGCGTCCATCAGATTCTTTTCGGTCTTCGTGCCTTTCAGAGTGGCCATGTCATTTTCCTTTCGCAATGGCGTTGCCTGGTTGCGTTGCAGAACGTTGTGTATACGGAAAACATGTTTCTATAGGAATAAAACCTCATCGGCAATCGGAAGTTTCGCATGAGGCCGAGCCAATGGCAATGCAAAACTCGAAATCCGGAACACGAAATTCGAAACATGTCGGTCAATCCCGCGAATCGGTTGCATGTTCGCTTTGGGCTTGTGTTGTGGTTTCGGGGGACAGCGCGGGCAGTTGCCGCTCCAGGAAGGTTCGGAGGACGAACAGTTCCTCCTGCGCGCTGTGCAGTTCGAGTTCGGCGTCGATCCGCCGGTTCCGCTCGCGCAGCCACAACACCGACAGCGCGAGCACAATGCACAACAGCAGTCCCATGACCACGGATTGAAAATGGCGGTCAAACCAATCGGGTGACGGCGTTTTGTCGGTGTTCATACGCGCATGCTACGAAAAACGCAGAGCAAACGCAATGTGCCGAGGGACAGGCGAGTGCCGTCTGTCTTCGAAAAGACCGAGCGGGAGTACGTAATGTCGCTGGCGGCGGGGCTACGGTTTGCGGTACACTGTCCGAATGATTCGGAAACTGTTACTGATGCTGCTGAGCTTCGCGGTGCTGATGGGCGCGTTCATCGTCTACCGCGAGTTTGTGCAATTGCCGCAGTCGCCGCGCGGGTCCCGCGGCGCGGGGGCGTACAACGGCCCCGTGATTCCCGACCTGCCGCATCCGACCACCGGACCAGTCACGCTGCCGCCGGGCGGGCGGGACATCGGCAGCGGCAAGGACCTGAACTACACCCATCGCAACACCGAAACTGGCGCCCTGGAGTACATCTTCAGCGCCGAACGCTACGACCGCCTGCCCGACGGAAGCCTCGCGCTGGTCAAACCGCGCATTCAGTTTTTCAAACGTCAGGGCCGAATCGACCTCACCGGCGACAAAGGGCACGTGTTCTACGAACAGATTCAAGGCAAAATCAAACCCAACGTCGGGCACTTCAGCGGAAACGTCCGCCTGGTGATCGACCGCAAACCGGGCGGCACGTTTTCGACCGTCAAAGACCGCCCCGACGACGTGGTCGAAGTGCTCATGGAGGACGTGGACTTCGACAACAGCGAGTTGAAAATTTCCACCGCCGGACGCGTGGAAGTCCGCAGTTCCGAGATGGACATTATCGGAAGCGAGTTGACGATGAACCTGGAGCAGGCGCCGGACGAGTTGCGTTTGCTTCGGATCGGCCGGGGGGAGGAACTGACGATCAAGGTGATGTCGTTGGAAGGTTTCGGCGAGATGGTGTCCTCGGCGGAAACGGACGCGGGCGGCACGGGCGCCAAGCCGGTCACGACCGGCACGCCGCGACCCTGGGCCGTGCAGGATCTCTCCACGTTGACCTCGCCGCCGCCGGTGAACGATCCCGACGCGGCCGAGATCGACGCGATTCTCCTCAACGGTCCCGCGCCGGACGCGGAACCCGCCACCCGGCCGATCAAGATCACGTCCCGGCCCGGCAAACCCGACAAGCCGATGCTGGCGCAGCAAAACGTCTATTACGCCGAGTTCCTCGACTCCGCCAACGCGATGTCCGTCGAGATGATCACCCAAACGCCCGAGGGGGAGTGGAAGACCGTCGGGCGGCTGGAGAACATCGCCCGGCTGGCGATGATCTTCGACTGGGACAACGACAAACGCAACCGCGACACGGCCTCCGCCGAGGCCGCCGCCATCACGACCGCCGCCTCGCAACCGGTCAAACCGACGCAGCCGGTGACGCACACCGTCGTCCGATGGAGCGGGCCTCTGGAGATTCGCCCGTTCGATTACACCGACTCGCCGAGCAGCCGGCATCACAACCTCTACGCCCGCGGCGAGCGGATGAAAATGATCAACGCCGACAGCGTCGCCGAGTTGTGCGAACTGTTCTACTACCGCGCGCCCGCCCACGGCGACACGCCCGCGATGGACCGAGGCCGCTTCCTCGGTTCCGACAACGCCAAGGTCCTCCTGACCTCCGCCGACGAAACCGTCATCGAAAGCCCCGTGGTGAGATTCGACCGCCCCAGCGGGCGCCTGGATTTGATCGGGGCCAGCCAGATCGCCATGCTGCCCCAGCGTGACGCGGGCGTCTCGCCCGCGCGTCTCGCGGGCATCCTGCCCGCGTCCGGCGAAGACGCACTGACGTCTTCCACTGACCAGGCCAACAGCACGCACAACGCGGGCGAGACGCCCGCGCCACAGCCCGCGTCGCCCGACGTCATCACCTCCGACACGTGGATCGCGGCGTTTCTCCAGCCGGCCCTCGGTGGAGACGGCAAACAGCTTCGCGACAACAAAGGCAAGCCGCGATGGTTCATCCCGCAGGCGTTGTGCCTGGGCAACACGACAATCAACCGCCCGTCGACGGGCGAGCAGATCACCTGTGACCGCCGGGCGTACGTCGAAATGTCGCCGCCCTCCGACGGTCCGAGCAGACCGAAGCTGCTTCACGGGCAGGGCAACGTGGACGCCCAGTTCGTTATGGAGGACAACAGCCGCTGGCGCGTCCGCGGAGAGGAGACCACGGTGCGGTTCGACCTGCTGCCCGATCCGCGAACGGGGCAGCTTCGCAATCAGCCCGCCGTCATGCAGGCCGACCACAACGTGCAGATCACCGTCACGCCGTCCGACGGTGGCGAACCGCTGGTGATGACCGGCGACCGCGCCAACGGCCTGTGGAGCGAAAAACGCTACGAACTGATCGGATCGGCCCAGTCGCCGGCGACGGTTCGCCAATCCGTGCGGGGGCCGGAGGGACAGGAGGGGGGCTTCAACGGTGTCAACGGGCCGCAGATCGTGCTGGACGACAAGGACGGCCGCCAGTTGATGCAGGTGATCGGCCCCGGACGGCTGGACATGCTGTCCGACCGCGGACCGGACGGTGAGAAACTGGACCAGCCGGTGCCGATGGTCGTGACGTGGGCACGCGGGATGAATTTCTTCGGCAAGGACAGCCGGGCCGAGTTCCGAGACAACGTGGCGATGGACCGAGGCCGCGGCCAGGACCTTGTCACCGGACAGCGGATGGATGTGTGGTTCGAGCGTGCCGAGACCCGTGCCGAGACCCGTGCCGAGGGCGTCTCGCCCTCGCGTCCCGCGGGCATCCTGCCCGCGCGAAACGATGAAACAGACTTGGCGTCCTCCAGCGCTCCGGCCAATGGAACGCACAACGCGGGCGAGACGCCCGCGCCACGGGGCGCGGTGCCGGGCATGGACGTGCGAAGCTTCAAGGACCTGCGCGTCGCGACCGTGAAGGTGGAGGAGAAGGTCTACGTGCTGAGCCGGCGGTTTGACGACGACGGCCATCTGACGGGGCGGCTGAGGTTGTGGTGCAACGATCTGGCCTACGACGCCGCCGGCCGCGTGATGACCGTCGCCGGGCCCGGAAAGGCGTTCACGGAGGACTACAACAAACCGCGCGACCCCGCGGCCGACGGGGCAACCACGAAGCCGGCCGCCACGAGACCGGCCACGCAAACGGGCGTCGCCGCCGCGGCCGACGGAATGATGCAAAGCCCCTCGCGGACGGCCTTCGAGTGGGACAAACGGATGCAACTGGCCAAACGCGACGACGGAACGGCCACCATGCAAATGGACGGCCGGGCGATCATGGTGCATCACAGCGGAGACCAACTGGTCCTCACCGAGTCCGAAAAGAAAGAACTCAACGTCCCCGACTGGGGCAAACTGTCCCCCGGACGGCACACCGTCCTCGAATGCGACAAAATGGAAGCCGATTTCGACGCGCCGCGTGTCGCGAGCGGGACGGCCGCGCGTGGCGAGGGCGTCTCGCCCTCGCGTCCCGCGGGCATCCTGCCCGCGCGAAACGGTGAAACAGACGTGACGTCCTCCAGCGCCCCGGCCAGTGGCACGCACAACGCGGGCGGGACGCCCGCGGCACGAGGACCCGCCGGCGAGGCCGCCCAACTGGGCATGTCCGTGGGCAAACTGAAAAACTTCCGCGCCCTGGGCGGCGTGACGCTCCAGGACGCGCTCCGGGACGGACAATACCGATTGAGCAGCCAACGGCTGATTTTCGACGGCGCGACGCAACTCCTGACCCTCTACGGATACATGGAAGGCGAACCCAGAAAGCGTGCCGAGATCGTCCATTACGATCTCCTCAAAGGCCGGGGCCCGGTCACGCACGAAGGCGAAATCATCCGTTGGAACATGCGGACCCAGGAAATCAAAACCGAACAAGGCCGAACGACCGGAGGACGGTAGTTTCGTGGCGCGGGCGTCCCGCCCGCGTCTGGCGAAGCAGGTTTGACGTTCGCCAGCGGCCAGGCCAATGGAACGCACAACGCGGGCGGGACGCCCGCGCCACAGGAGTCACATATGACCACAGTAATGGGTGTTGTCGGCGCGGGCGGGATTTCGCGGTTTCATTTGCGGGCGTACGCCGAACTGGGCACGCCGGTGCGGATCGTCAGCGACCTTCGCGCCGAGAACGCCGCCACGGCCGCGGCGCCATTCGGGGCCGAGTGCGCGACCGACTGGCGGGACGTCGTGCGGTGCCCGGACGTAACCGTTGTCGGCGTGTTTACGCCCACGGAGACGCACTACGAAATCGTCAAGGACGCCCTCGAAAACGGCAAGCACGTCATCTGCGAAAAAACGCTCACGCTCCAGGCCGAGCAATCGCTGGAACTGGGCCGGCTGGCCGCCCAAAACGGGCTGTGCCTGTACACCAACTACATGAAGCGGTTCTTCCCCGCCGTCCGCAAGGCGGCGGAATGGATGCCCCGCCTCGGCCATGTAATGAGCGTGTACGGCCGCACGTATCAAGGCGTGGGAGCGAATTTCCACACCGGCCCGGTGAGCGACTTCTTCTCGACAGGCCCCGACGGCGCCAGTCCCGTCATGCGAATGGCCGGCGGCGGGATTCTCGTCTGCGGCGGCAGCCACATGTTTGATCTGCTGCTGCACCTGGTCGGCAAGCCCACGCGCGTGACCGCCCGATCGTTCCGCCGCGACGACGTTTCCGACGTGGACTTCATGACGCACGCGATGCTGGACCTGCCCGGCGGCGGCGTGGTGCACTTCGAAGCCAACTGGCACCCGTTGCGGAACGTCGGGTTCGAGCGGCGGGGCTGGGACGAGGGGTTCGAGATCAGCGGCGTCGACGGGCGGCTGGTGCTGCAAACGCCCGTCTGGGACCAGCCCGAATGCAACGCGGCCCAGTTGCACGTGTACGACAACCACGCCGGCACGTGGACGCGGTACGAACTGCCGATCGTCAACCCGTTCCTCAAGGCCGAGAAACATTATCTGGCCCAGATCGCCCGCGGGGAACAGGGTTCGCAGGACGCGTTCACCGGCTATCGCGTGGACGAACTGCTCGAATCCACCGCCCGCTCGGCGGCGGAAGGCCGTCCGGTGGAGATCGAGTGGAAAACGTAAAGCGTGTCGCGGGCGTCCCGCCCGCGCAAACGCTGCCTCCAGGCACGATGTTCCGTATGGCCGGCCAGACGCGGGCGGGACGCCCGCGAAACACGAGGGCGAGACGCCCTCGCCACGGGAAAAAGGCGTGATGAACCGATGAACAACAAACGAAGGTACACAGCGATGACTCGACTGTCGACGCTCGCCGCGGTTGCGCTTTTGTTTATGGTTGCGAATGTGCTCCTGTTTGGCCTGGGCTGCTCCACCATCGCGGCCGAGCATATTCTCACGTTTGGGTCCAACGGCGGCAAAAAGCCGATTCCGGAGGAGTTTGAGACCACCCTCTTTGACGACGTGTGGATCGTGCGAGTCCAGGACGACCCGCCGGTTGATCTGGTGGTATGGATTCTCGAACCCCGGCCCTTTCGCATATGGGTGGACGCCACGACCTCCACCTCCCCTCCGGCGGAAATGGCCAAGGAACCGTTTGGCGAAGTGACGGTGAAAAAGGCCGGCCGACCGATGATTCTGATCCAGTGGGATCGTCCGAATCCGAAAGCGGCCGCCCCTCCGCGCGGGACCGTCATGATGCTACAGGGGCAAGGCGGTTGTAACCGGACGGCCTACGTCATGTGGCCGATCGCCGCGGCGCTGGCCGACGCGGGCTATCGCGTGATCCTGCCCGACCTCCGCAGCCAGGGCGACTCCACGGGCAAGGAACTCGGTTTCATTGTCAAGGATGCACAGGACATCCGCACGGTGCTGAACGTGCTCGAGCAGGACCATTTGTTGGCCGGCAAGGTCGGTGTTCTGGGGCATTCCTACGGAGCGGCGGTGGGGGGCTACACGGCCACGCTGGATGACCGCCTGGCCACCTGCGTTCTTTCCGGCCTGCCGATGACGTGGCGGGGGATCATCGAGTATCAAGGCTCGAAAAACCTGCTGTGGCGGCTGATGACCGACGGGGCGCGGGAGCGCACCTTTCAGCGATGCGGCGAGCGAATGGGGTATGACATCGACAGCATGGACGCCCGTACATTCGTCACCGAGACCGACAGGCCGCTGCTTCTGCTCCACGGCAGAAACGATTCGTATGTTCCCGTCGGCCATGCCACCGAGATCTACAACGCCAGGCCCGACGGCACACGGCTGGTCATCTACGAAGACGCCGACCACGGCGATTATTTCTGGACCCGCTTCGACGAGGTTCGCGATCTGTGCCTGTCCTGGTTCGCCGAACACCTGGCGACGACGCCGGAATGAGGGGCTTTCCGTTTTCCCGTGAGGCACGGTTTTTTTACCACAAGACACGGAGAAACGCGGAGAGGACATTGGAAAAATGTCTCGAATTTCCAATGTCTTCTCTGTGTCCCTGTGGTAAAAAGAGAGATGCCCTGACGAGAAAGGAACGTCGCTATGCACCGTCAATCGCAACGTAGCCGCCGGATGCGAACGCGCGTCGGCCTGTTCATCGCCGCCGTGCTCGTGGCGGCCGTCGCCGGGCCGCCGGCGGTCATGCGGGCCGCCGAACCGACGACGCAACGGGCACCGCTGGCGGACGCCGAGTCGGGGCAGCTTCCCCAATTGCGGTTCCTCGCCTGGCAGGAGGAGGAGGACGCCAAGGCCCGCGAAACCCCCGTCACCTGGCGGCCTCACGGGGAACGGGTCAAGGAGGAGGCCGATCAGAAGATTCTGCAACGGTTCGAAGTGAGCCGACAGGAACACAGGGACATGTACGGTAACAAAGTACCCTGGCGGATTCTCCATTTGTGGTTCTCGCACCCCGATTTCGACCGCTCATCCAGCGTCGAGGTCAAACTCACGGACGCCTCCGGGAAGGAACTTCCCGGCGCCAAAGCCGGTCAAAGCAGTTCGACGGACATGCGTAACGCGGTGGAATATGGAAGCGGAAGCACGGACAAATCGGGCTGGATGAGGGTCACGAAAAGTCCGGGTTTGGCGTCGGATGACCTCCCGAAGTCCGTGAACATTGAACTGCGGTACGCCGTGGGGCCCTGGAAGGAAATCGGGACGCTGAACGCCGACTTCGACGGGCCCGAAAAACTGGGCGAAAGCACGGCCAACCCGCCGAAAGAAGTGGTTAACACCAACCATTTCAACGATGACGGCACTCGCAAAGCCATCCCCAGGACGGCCATCCGTTTTACCCATGCCCACGCCGCCACCGAGCAGGCGCAGTTCGACGTTCGCGTCGTGACGCGCGACGGCCGTGAACTGGCCCACGCCTCGCGGAATTCCCGCGGCAACAGGCAAACAGGCACGGAGGAGACCTATGAGTTCGACGCGCCGCTGGCGGACATTCAATCGTTCAAGTTCCGCACGCGCCCGATTCGCGAGATGACGTTCAAGGACGTCTCCCTTCAGCCGGGCGCGCTCACCACGCCCTCGGTGGTGACGACACAACCGGCCAGCCAACCGGCGTCGAAATAACGACAAAATTGACACGGTAGCAACAAAGAATTACAGCCAGCCGTCCAGTTCCGCCAGCAGTTTGCCGTACGCAATGAAATTCCGCCAACTGATGTCGTGCGGCACGCCGTGATCGCAGCCGGGTTGGTAGCCGCCGCTTTTCACCACCGGGGCGAGGCGGGCGAGTTCATTTACGATAGATTGTCCGCCGGCGGCGATGCAGCGTTTGTCCACGCCGCCGTCGAAGGCGATGCGGTTTCCATAGATCGTTCGCAGCGCCGGCAGGTCGGTGTGGGCGGCGACTTCCATCGGCGTGACCACGTTGAAGCCCGACTCGATCCAGATCGGGATCAGCAAATCCACACAGCCGTCGCTGTCCACCTCGAAAATTTGCGTGCCCGCCTGCCGCAGCGCCGAAATCCACCGCGTGTACGCCGGCTGAATGAACCGCCGCGTCATGGCCGGCGAAATCATCGGATGGGCCTTGTACGCCATGTCCTCGTTCACGCGGATGCGGTCCGGCGCCGCCCCGGCCTCCACCAGCCGCCCGATCACACCCAACATCCAGTCGCTCCAGAATTGCGACATTTCCTCAACAAATCCGGGCTGTTCGATCATCATCAGGCACAGCCCCTCGAACCCGCACCATTCCCGCATCTGCCAAAACGGCCCGTTGAACGTGAGACTGACGACGCCGCCGTCGCGCTCGCGGCGGCACCGGGCGGCGAACCCTTCGCCAAAGCGGCCTGGCGTGTCGAGGTTGTACCGCGGTTTCATCGCGGCCCAGCCGGCGGCGTCCTGAACGGGAAAACTGTGCCACTTCCGCGTGACGAAATCGCGGGCCGAGCGGATGTAGGTGTAATCGAATTCGTCGGAAATCTCGGTGACCGCGCCCATCCAGTCGCGCACGATATAATGGCCGTTCTCGTGCGAGAGCACCTTCTCGTCGAACATCGGCATCATCTTGGTCTCGACGTCGAGCGAGGCGTGCGGCACGCCCTCGAAATTCGAAATCCCGATCTCGCGAATCAACTCCGCGAACCAGTCTTTATCCGCGTCAAGCCCCTCCGTCCGCCACCGCCGCAACGTGCTCTCCCGAGGCCCGCCCGGCGAAAAAGGAATTTTGTCCGGCTGACCGAACAGCAGCGTTTCCATATATCGTTCTTTTGGCGTCATGTTAGACATCATGGCAAGGGGACTCCATAGAGTTTGTGACGGCAGTATAAACGGATGAGTGAGACGGAACAATACGTGACAATCGGCGTCATCTCTTGGCTCTGCCGGGGCGGGTGTACGTCGCGTTTATAGGTGAAAATGGGATTATGGTTATGGTACAGGAAAACGAATCGCCTGCCCTTCCCGGCCTCGCGCCGAAGAGGCGTCGTTTTTAGCCCATGGTGAGCCCGTACTCGGGCGAACCTGGGTACGGGGTGCCCACAACACCCAAGCCCCGCAGGGGCGTCGTATTGTGCCCGGTGGCCGGTGCTTGCCTTTGCGGTACGACGCCCCTGCGGGGCTTGGGTGTTGTGGGCAACCTTCCCCACGGTTCGCGGCGTACCGCTCACCGTGGGCTAAAAACGACGCCGCTTCGCGGCTGTGTGCCGGCGATTCCGCGCGAGGACGGGGAGGCGGATCGGTTGTTTTCCACATCCGACCGCCACAATGTCCATTTTTACCTATAAACATGACATGCATCCTGCCGAGGCCAAGAACTTACACACTATTGTGAATCCCACGCCGCGCCGTCGCGGCCATCTCGGGCGGGATGCTGGGCGGAACCAGCGTGCACCAGCCCGCGCCGATGCCGCCGCGAAGGGAAAGGTAGACGGCGGCCGGGCCACCGG
>Ga0123353_10002154_pt1 | contig 24348 bp, 22 predicted proteins | sample TergutLab28metaG_3_FD_92763 | JGI IMG/M metagenome (GOLD analysis project Ga0123353, IMG submission 92763) | Labiotermes labralis P3 segment gut microbial communities from Petit-Saut dam, French Guiana - Lab288 P3 | ecosystem: Host-associated > Arthropoda: Insects > Digestive system > Gut ... | reverse complement strand
CCTCATCATGCAGCACTGTTCCCGTGGTAATTGTGATGAACCAAACCACCAGGCAGGCCACCAGAGCACCGGTGAAGACATCTGCGCGCAAAAAGAATAGGTCCTTAATTGTGGAGCCTTTCTCCACCACATTTGACTGCCCAAAGAAAATCATCCAGGGCGCTATCGTGGTGCCGATTATCGCGATGATGAGCGAGATAAAGCTGGGGTCCGGCATCATGGTGGGGACCACCGTGTTTACCGCTACTGCGCTCCAGTTGGGCTTGCTTACAAAGGCGGAGACCACATACACCAAAAACACCAGGCTTATAATCAAGAAGATGCGCTCGGTGCGCCGGTATGAGCCCCCCATCAAAAGCGCCCACACGGCCAGGCCTGCCACGGGCACGGCAATATACTTGTTGACCCCAAAAAGCTCCATGCCCGCCGCTATGCCGGCAAACTCAGAAAAGGTGGTGCCGCTGTTGGCAACGGCTAAGGCGAGCATGGCCAGCGCGGTGAGCTTGATGCCATAACTCTCGCGAATCAAGGCGGCAAAACCCTTGCCGGTTTTGGCTCCAAGGCGAGCAGCGCTCTCCTGCACCACCATCAAGAAGAGCATGGCAACGGGAATCGCCCAGAGCATTTTAAGGCCAAATTTTGCCCCCGCTACCGAGAAGGTGGAGATGCAGCCGGCATCGTTTCCGGCCATCGCGGCAAGAATGCCCGGCCCGGCCGCAGCCAGGGCGAGCAAGAGCAGCGGCTTTTTCTTGGTTGCTACCGCTGTTTCCTCGGGCTTGATGACTCGTCCTTTTTCCTCAGGCATGATTGCTCGCTTGTCACATTACGCCGAGGAGCTGAACGAGATAAGTCAAACCAAACTGCACGCCCACGGCACCGAGCATCACCACAAAGGTGATGACCGTGTTGGAGAGCTCTTTATCCTTATCAAGGCGCCGCCTGCCATAGAGCAACACCAGCGTTGAGGATAGCGTCACCAAGCAGGCGGTAATCACCGCAGGCAGGCAGGCGTTTTTAATTTCAGTAATCAGGGCAAGCGTTACCACCAGTCCTTGAACCCAAGATTCATCATGCACGGGTGGCACAAAAGCGCTGGGGATAAACGCCAGCATATTGGCATCGAGGGCGCTGCTCAAGGCTACGGTCAGCAACACTCCCAAACAGGCAATCACTGCCGTAAGGATGAGATTCCTCCTAAAGAGTTTGCCCAGTGTAGCGCTGGCAGATGAGCCTCCGTAGGCCAGCAGGTCGCTCAGCGCAAATGACACGGCGCTGTCTGCCATGAGCAGCACAAGGGGAGCCAGCGCCAAAGCCCCAATGAAGAGCTCAAATCCGCCGGCCATCACAATCATCAAGGTGAGCACTATCCAAATCACAAACCACATCATGCGCCTGAGGAACCATCTCATGAGTGTTCCCACATTGCCCTGGTCATCGCTTTGACCGCCGGAAGATGCCCCGGCAATCTGCAGGTCCTCGGAGTGCTCTTCTTCCAAAACCTCCAGGGCATCGTCTACGGTGACTATGCCCAGGAGCTTTTTGTTTTCATCCACAATAGGCAGGGCTAAAATCCCGTACTTTGAAATGAGGTCGGCAATTTCTTCTTGGTCTTCGTCTGGCCCGGCCGTTACGAGGTCACGCTCGGCCAGCTCGTGCACCTTGGTCTCGGGAGAGGCCAGCACCAAAGAGCGCATACTCAAGGCGCCCAGCAAAACACCTTGGGCATTCACGGTATAGATGTAGTTGACCTTTGGGCAATCATCGCCGCTGGCACGCAGCTTTTCGATGGTCTGAGCAACCGTTTTATCCTCTAAGATGCTCACAAATTCCGGGGTCATGATGCCGCCGGCGGTCTTTTCTTTGTAGCCCAGCAAGGTGCGGATACGTCGGCTGTCTTGCACGCCCATGAGCCAAAGCAGCTTCTCTGCCTTTTCATAAGGCAGGTCGCCGATGATGTCGGCGGCATCGTCTGGATCCATGTTAGCAAGGAGGAGCGAGGCATCGGAATCGCTCATGTCGTCGATGAGGTCTGTTTGATACTCATCATCCAGCTCGCTCATGGTTTCAGCCGCATGCTGGGCATCCAGATGCTCAAAAACCTTGATGCGCTGCTGTGGGTCAAGCTGTTCGAGGATGTCGGCTACGTCAGCCGGGTGTAGCTCATGCAAGCGCTTATGCGTCATCGAGAGCTTGAGCGCGGAGAGATCCCTGTCTACCAGATCCATGTAATTCCACGCAATGATATTCTCTGCCAGCGGACGGCGCAGCAGCTTGCACACCCGGGACACCAGCCTCTCTAGCCACGGTGCCAGCGAGCGCAAAATTCCCAGCGCGCCCACCTCGGCGCCCAGCAAACGCAGCTGCTTGCCGCTCAGGCTAATCTTGAGGTCGTTCACGCGCACCACTTTAAGGCCTTGCGTGTCCACAATCTGCTTATTCAAAAGATCGCGGGCAAGCAAGAGCTCATCAGGCTGCAAATACGAAAACCGGATGTTGTAGCTGGCGGTATTGAGCACCACGCGGCTGCCGTCAAACTCGCTCACATACTTACGCCAGCTCACCATGAGCGGCGTTTTGGAGAGGCCCTTGAAAGCAACGGAAGTGATACGCGGAAACAGCTCGCCGGTTTGAATGGCAAGGTCGTTGATCCTACCGATTTCCACACCCTCGGCATCAATCACCGGGCGTGAAAGCATTTGGGATAGATAAGGCAAGACAGAGTCTCCTTTCCCTATGGCGGCGTTGTCCCGCAACCATCGTCAAAAGGAGACGAGGCATGGGAAGTGCCGATCAGCTATCGGCGCCTCCCCTGGGGACTAACAACTGTGAGGATGGTCTAAACCGCTCACTTGAGCCCTTTCTCTAGGTCTTTACTGGAACAAGCAGTAGTATGCTATACTGCTGTTGGCATCAGGTGTCCTTGGGGTACACCTGAAAAGCACTTACGTTTGCCTCAACCACAGCGGTGGAATCAAAAAACTGCGGTAGAATAAGACGTAGATATTTTAGCCCTTTTGTAGAGAAAAGCAAAGAATTATGAATGACGAGCAGTCCTTTCAGCTAAAAGCAGATTCACCTGAGCCGGGAAGCCGGCAAGAAACGGTACGTCTCAACTTTGACCAGATTAAGCCTGCTCCTGAAAAACCGCAAGACAAACCCAGGCCCAAAAAGAAGAGATCCAACCTGCTGCTCAACTTGCTGATTTGGATTGTGGTTGCCTTGGTGATTGTTGCCTTGGGGCTGGTTATCTCTGCATTTATCGCCGGATTCAATTCGGTTTTTGAGATGCTTGACTGGATTGTCAACGAGGTGCTGTAAGCCGCTGGGGTTTTTGCACCAAGCACATTTTTCACCAAAAAAAGAATTCCTGAGCAAGCATCAGTATGCCGATGCAGGTCAAGAGCCCCGCAAAGGCAAAGCGCATGGGGCGTTCGGGCAGTTTTGCAATGAGCCAAGATCCCAGCTGTGCTCCCGGAATGGTGCCAATCATCAGTGCAACACCATACAGCCACTCTATATGACCAAGCACTGCATGCGTGATAATCCCCGGAATAGCAATGAGCGATATGGCAACCAGCGACGTGCCTGCCGCTTTCTTGAGAGAATAACCTAAAAAGGCCACGCAAAACGGCACGATGATAAAGCCGCCTCCCACGCCTACGATGCCTGCAATGAGCCCGGCGATAAGCCCAATAACTAGGATTAAGGGAAGTGGAGGAGAGCCCTTTTCTCTTTGAGCCTTGGCTTCAGCATTAGCATCAGCCTTGCCGATGATGGTCTCTGCCGTTGCATCTTCTGCCGCGGCTGTGACCCGCCCCGCGGTTTTTTCTGGCACCTCCACTTTTTCTGGCTCCGCCTCTTTTGTTCCCAGGGTTTTATCCTTGAAGAGACTGCGCAGCATCATGGCCACCGAAAAAAGAATCACCACAGCAGTGAGGATAATGGTGATATAAGGAGGCAGTGAGCCAGCTAAGAGCGCCCCTCCCATCGAAGCTATGGCTCCAAAGCCGCCCATCAACAAGCCGGTGTTGAGCGACACTGTCTTCTGGCGAAAATGCCTGATAGAACCCGAGATGCCCGTAGGGGCTATGGTCAAAAGAGAGGTTGAAGTGGCTGATACGATAGGCAGATTAAAACCGATGAAGAGCAACGGCACCGTCATGCCCCCGCCGCCTATGCCAAACATGCCCGAAAGGGCTCCAATGCCAAAGCCACAGATGATTACAAAGACAAAGTCTAATGCTTCCATGAAAACAGTATAGCTGGTAATTGCAAGTAATTATTCCGCGCAGTTAAAAGCCTGAGCTGTTTCTTCCTCCAGCTCGCCTTGCAGCGGCTCCATTACGATGCCGCCGAGTATACTGGCGGAAAGAGGATCGCTGGCCAAGATGTTGACAACCTGGGGCCAGCCAATCTGAAACTCGTAGTAGCGGTCACAAAAAGACTCTGCATAGGCCTTGGCCTCACGTTGCGCGCTGAGGGCAGCCCTAAAGTAGCCTTTGCGGTCGCTTGCGCGCCCTATCATGCGCAGTATTGCCGTAAGGAAGACCCTGCGGCCAATGGAGTGCTCCAAAAAGGGGCCAGGATACGGGTCAAGGGAATGCGGTGCAATCTGAATGAGGTCAATCTGGCTTTTGGCAAACTCCAGCTTGCGATGCTCGTAAATCCAGCGATAAATGTCTTGTCTAAAACGCAGTGATTCATTGCGTGTGGGCGGTGGCGCATGCCTGATATGCCACTGGTTGTCAAACCAAACATCGCCCCCGTACATGCGCACGTTAAGCAGGTAATCAAGATCCTCCCCACGGGGAATCCAGGGATCAAATGAAACTCTCAGGAATGCCTCGCGGTGTATAGCGCAAAGCCCTCCGTAGAGGCCGTTGCTGCGCGAGAGGCGCGCGCCTTTCATAGCCTTGGTTATCCAGGCATTAAAGAGCTCTCCCTGACGCCAAAAATGGTTATACCAGGCGCTTTTTTGGCTGGACTTCCACTGACCCTTCTTGTCGGTAAAGTACCCTGTTTTAACCAACACCGGCACGCCGGTCTTGGTAAGCTTGCCAAGCCCGTACACAGCTTTGTCTATGAACTCAGGGTCATCGACCGTTTCATCGTCATCTATAAAGATGCACTCGGTAAAGTTGCCCACGGCAGCTATGAGCAATCCCAGATTTCTGATTGCCCCGTAACCTGCCAACCCTGCGCCTTCTTTGAGGCTGCTCACGCCCAGGGCGTCGATGCGCAAATTGAGGCGATTGAGCACCTCATGATCAATCATGCGCAAATCAAGCTGTTCAGTGAACACCGAAAGTATCTCTGCAATCTTGTTTGAGGCAGCTGCTTCTACCCCCTGCTCAGCCACCACCAGCACAAAAATAGGACATTCAATGCCTACGTCAACAAGGCTTTGCAAACAACGAGGCAGCTCGCCTTGATGAGTGAGCGGTGTCACATGGTCATAGATGGTTAACACATCCGTGTTTTCTCTATGGCGCTTGCTGCCTACATAAGTAGGGATGATGATGCACGGATTCATGATTTCTCCTGTGATTTGGCACCCTGAGGGAGTAACAAAAGTTTTTTTATCTCCAAATTAGTTGGGCGGCCCTCTGCGAATTTGCGAAAGTCTACCATAATTCTAGCAGTTTTTAGCTCTGAGGCACATATTGTGTAAGTCTGTAGGCAGCTTGACAGTTAGTTTTGTGAAGACAGGGACGGTACGGTGTCTGCTTTGCTTTGCGTGCCAAGGATTGCTTTCCTTGATACGCACGGTACTAGACTCCGTACCGTCACCTGTCTCCACACTGTTTTTTGAGGACTCTTCTCAAGCCTCTCATACATAAAGTGCCTAACAAACGCCATTTATTGCCTTTTCACGACGTGTTTTCGCAAAAAAACACAATTGCTGCTGAAAAACTAGTAAATGTGACCGTCTCGAGACAAATGGGAGTTTTGTCATGTTTTCTTCAGGTGACAGGGGGGTGCAGGGGGTGTGGGGGCGTGGGGGTGTGGGGGCGCAGGGGTGTTGTACAGCTTTTCGCGGATTATTGTGCAGAAATTGCGGTTGTCTATATTTTTGAGGTCATTCTGACGCCTTGCAAGCTCTTAAGCGGCCTAGTTTGTTGCAATTGCAACAAATACCCTGGTTTTTAATGACTTTTACCCCCATTTTGGATAGACAAACGCAATTTCTGCACAATAATCCTGCAATCAGTGACAAGTGGGCATTTTTAGAGCCCCAACACTAGTCAATGACTTCGGCAGCGAGGGTTCGGTAGGAGTTGAGGCGGCGGGGATCGAGAGTGTCTGCTTCAACAGCGGCAATAACCGCACAGTCTGGTTCGTGGGTGTGGGTGCAATCTCGGTAGTGGCACTCTGCTGCTAGAGAGACAATTTCCGGGAAGGTTCTGCTGAGGCCCAGCTCAGCACCCAGTACGCCGAGGGCGCGCATGCCCGGGGTGTCGATTACTGCTCCGCCTCCTGGGAGGTCAACCATGCGTCTTGCCACGGTGGTGTGGCGCCCGGCGCTGTCTTTTTCGCGCACTTTACCTACAGCCTGCTTCATTTCACCTGCCAGAAGGTTGACGAGCGTGGATTTACCCACACCGCTCCGCCCCACCAAGACACCCAAGCGATTTGGGGAGAAGAGACGGAGCACTTCATCTGGTGTGGGACAGAGGGACGTGGAACAGGGGGACGTGGAACAGGGGGACGGGGTCAGTGTACCAATTTGGCCCTTGGGCCAAATTGGTACACTGACCCCGTCCCCCTGTTCCACACAAAGCACTTTGCTCTCTGCGGCAACCGCCTCAGCAGCAGCGATATCATCTGATAAATGGCGAGCCAGGTCTGCCTTGGTGAGTAGGACTACCGTCTCTACCCCACTCTCATTGGCTAGCACCAGCTGGCGCTCCAGGTAATCCAGGTCGAGTTTGCGCTTGCCCAGGCTTTGTACCACCACTACAAAGTCAAAGTTGGTGGCCAGGATTTGCTCCTTGAGCTTGCCGGCGCCATCGTGGATGGACTCCACCAGCTCGCGTCGAGCCAGAATGCTGGTGCGGTCTTTAATCGCGGTAATCAAAAGCGTGTCTTGACCGGGCTCTTCGTAGAGCTCAACGATGTCGCCCACTGCGGCTCTGATGCCTTCGTTCTTGACCAGGGCGATAGAGTGCTGCGCCCTCTCTTCGCCACGCTCGGTGCGCACCAGGGGATACCCTCTGTCAAGCGAAACAACAAGACCCTTGGAGAGTGGAGAGTTAAGAGAGAGGAGAGGAGAGGAGAGTGGCATCAGCGTCTCTTTCTGCTGAGGTAGCCATAGAGGGCAAACAGGCCTACAGCGGCGGCAATGAGCGCCACGCCTCCTGCGATGAGCGCAAGGTTGGGCTGACTCTCGCGTGCGTGACCCGGGTCAATCACCGCTACGACGGATGCTGCATGCACATCGTTGGCGCCTTGATGCTGACTGCAGGCAAGGCTGAATTCGCCGACTATCCTGAGGTGGGTTCCCTCGTAGGCATAGCTGCCGTAATGCTGTATGAGTTCTTCAAACTCACGTGGCAGGAGCACGGTTATGGCGTTGTTGCCGTCACTGAGGGTAATCCACACATGGTCTTTGTCGGCATTGATTCTGTCGCCAACCACCTCGCCCTCAAATACCACCAGGGAGTCTTCATAGCCCTCAGTTGCCCCAGTGAGCTCAGTGACGGTGACTTCTTTTTGGGGAACTGTGTCACTGATACCTGACAGGGGGACGGAACCTGACAGAGGGGTCAATAAGCTGTCAGGTTCTGGAGAAGCGCTTGCCAGAGGTGCAAAAGCGAGAGTTGCTGCCACAATCGCAGCCAGCAGCACAACGGCCCTAGCACCGACAGAGCCTTTTTTGTTGTGTTCTTTTGTGTGATGTTCCTTGGTGCCCAGCAGGTTGCCCAGGGTGCTCCGCGAAGAGGTCTTGGGCTTGCGCTTGGGTAGGAGAGAGGCAAACAGGCCGGCAAAGAGCGCCAGCAGCGTGATGAACTCTAGGCGCCCAAACCACATTTGAAGCATGTAGAAAATCTCAAGCGGCACCGGCATGCCTACCTGGACAATGCCGCTGGAAAGCCCCACATTAGAAGCCGCGGAGATAGATTCAAAGGTGGCGTGCAGCGCTTCGTAGCCATAGGCAATGCCCACCAAAATACCCAGCACGTAACTGATCACATACAGCGCGGCAATGATGAGGGCTGCCGATAAAAGCTCAGGCGTAAGCTGGTGCCTGCCGATGTGGTTATAGTACGAGGTAACCTGGGCTGAGCGCGGTTGCAGTATCCGCCGCACATGCAGACCTATGCCCTTGAACACAAGACCCACGCGCAAAGCCTTGATGCCGCCGGCCGTAGAAGCCGAAGAGCCTCCAATTGCCATAGACACCACCAAAAGCAAAAGGGCGCCCGAGGGCAGCAAAGCCGTAATCTGGGTATTAGTGAGAACCTGAAACCCCGTATTAGTGGTAGCAGAGATAATGGTAAAGATGCCGCGGCGCAGCAGCCCGGAATACTCGGTGAGAAAGTTGCCCGCAGCAAGCGCCGCCACAAACACCACCACCATGCCAATGGTCCAGAGCGCCAGGGTGCGCACCTCAATATCGCGGACAAACTCGCGCCAATTGCCTTTGTGCACCTGCGCTATCACGGCAAAGCTGATGGCGCCCAGCATCATGAATATCATGGCAACAATCTCAAGCGGCCAGGAGTGATAGGGAATAAGTGAGAGGCTCACCGGGGCAAACCCGCCCGTGTCGTAGGCACCGATAGTAATCCAAAGCCCGTGGAAAAAGCCCCGCAAAGGCTCCACGCCAATGAACACGAGGATTATCGTGGAGACGATGGTGCCAATGATCACCGCAGCCGTTGAAAACTGCAAAATGAATCGGGCGGTTTTTTTGACATTGGGCACAACCGACTCTTCACGCGCCTCCGAGGTATACAGCTTGTTGCCGGTGCGCGTGAAAATGCCGAGCGAGAGCGCCACAACCACCACGCCTTGCCCGCCAACAAACTGCATGGTAAAGCGCCACATGTTATCGGCCATTGACATGTGGTCAACGTCTTGCGCCAGGGAAAGCCCGGTAGCGGTGAGGCCACTTACGCCTTCAAAAATAGCATCCAAAAAGTTTGCGTAATGACCCGACAGATACAAAGGCACCGCTGCAAGGATGGCCCCAACTATCCAAATCATGCCGGTTATTGCAATGGCGTGCTTTGCCTTGATGCTTTGTGGCTCGATTTTAGCCAGCCTGAGCAGTGTACCCAAGAGCAAAGCCACGCCCATGCCAAAGATATAGTGAGAGGTAACGGCCCATTCAGCGTAGATGATACTCACTGCCAAGGGCACCGCCATGATGGCGCCAAAGGTCATCATGAGCAGGCCCAGATAGTGGGCGATGATTCTTAAATCGTCTCTGTTAAAGCGGTACCACATCAGCCTATGAGCAAGAATTCAAGTACCACCAACAGATACAATGCGCCTAGAAAAGCCAGAAGTATCGCCACCATCAATAGATAACTGATGACAATACTTCGTAGCGGTTTTGTAGCTCTGCTTCTTAGACGGGATACTTTCAATATCTCCTCATTACTTGTTAAGCGTTTGCTTGTTTGATAATCGTCTCCGGTGCCAAGGCATGCGTTACCATCTCTTGCTTGCTGATCTTGCCTTCGCGGTAGAGCGCGAGTAGGCTGGCATCCATGCTCACCATGCCTTCGGCTGCCGAGGTGTTGATGACGGCAGACATCTGGTGAGTGCGGCCCTCGCGTATGAGGTTACGGATGGCGGGAATGCAGTGCATGATCTCAAACACCGGAACCATAGAGTCGTCCACCGCCGGGATGAGCTGCTGCGAGATTACGCTTTGCAGCACCATAGAAAGCTGCATGCGCACCTGAGCCTGCTGCTCGGCGCGGAAAGAATCCACCAGGCGGTCAACGGTATTCACGGCGCCAACCGTGTGTAAGGTTGAGAGAACCAGGTGGCCCGTCTCGGCGGCGGTAAGAGCAATGGAGATGGTCTCTGGGTCGCGCAGCTCGCCAATCAAGATAACGTCGGGGCTCTCCCGCAAAGCAGCCCGCAGAGCCTTGGCGTAGCTCACCGAGTCAATAAAGACCTCGCGCTGCGAGATAAGGCTCTTGTTGTGCCGGTGCAAAAACTCAATGGGGTTTTCAAGGGTAATGACATGGGCATTGCGGCTAAAGTTGATACGATCAATCAGGCAGGCCAAGGTTGTGGTTTTGCCGCTGCCTGCCGGGCCGGTAATCAAAGCCAAGCCACGGCGCAAGTCAGCCAGATCCATCACAGAGGCGGGGATATTCAAGCTCTCCGGGTCAGGCAAGGCAAACGACACAATACGAATGACGGCAGCCAGCGAGCCGCGCTGTTTATAGGTGTTGACTCTAAAACGGCTGACACCCTTGATGGCAAAGGAGAAGTCGTCATCGCCCTTATCCTGGATGGTTTCCATAGAGCGGTCTCCGGCCAGTTTGTAGATTTGCGTGATGAGCGCCTCGGTATCGTTAGGCATGAGGCTGACATCGTTAAGGGGCTCAATCAGCATTCCCTTTTTATAGCTGACAGGACACCCGGTAATGATGAAGATGTCTGCTACACCCTTGTCTACTAATTCTTTGAGCAACACTTCAATATCCATGATTGACCCTTCCTTTATGATTGCCATTGCTTGATTGTAGTTGTTTTGTCGTCATTGATTGCCACGGTTACCACCAGTGACCTAAATTCGCTCAAATCAAACCGCTGGGTTACCAGCAGCGTATCTTCGCTGCCTTGTAACAGCGTGTAGCCGCCGCTGGTCAACTGCCTGGCGTACTCGTCTGGGCTGCCCGTGAGACCCGCGGCAAAGGCATCTAGCTCTGCGTACCAAACGGTTGCTTCGCTGTCGGCCTCATAGTAATTCTCAATCTGGGTTACGGCCATCTCTGAGAGCCGCTCACTGGAGAGGGCAGACACCAGCGAGAGCACCGAAAAGGCCGTTAAGAGCACCACCACGATAATGGTGACGAGCGTGGTGACACCAACACCCAGAGCCGAGCGCTTTTTAGTGGTATCACTTGTTAGTTGATTCACAAAAGGAGCTGGGCCTTGTTGAGCCATCTTTATCTACCTCCCTGCTCAAGACTTGGAGGGAGAGGTTGATAGTTAACCACCGTAAAGCTGAAGAGCTCATACACTGAATCACCTGTAGATGGGCCCATCTGATAAGCAATAATCTCAATAGCCGAGACCGAGCTACCCATGCCCAAGACCGGAGCAAGCTCAAGCCAGTAGTAGGAAGCATTGGCCTCGGTCAGCTGAAAATCTCTGTCATAGTAATACCTGAGCACGCCACTGCTGCTGAGTTCACCAAAGTCTCCCCTGACGCCGCTGGCAACAAGCTCACTTACGTCCCCGTTTGTGACCTTGTAATAGCCGGCCAGTTCTTTGGCCTCAATCGTAAGGGTGCTGAGCGCCGCCGCTCTGTCGGTTGTCATCTTGGCCTCTGTAAAAACTTGCAAGGCTACAACAGCACAGAGGGCAAAGACGAGCATGTTAAGCAAAAGCTCCAAGAAAAAGGCGCGCGAGCGGGGCGGCTGACTTGCGCCACGTCTGCGGACAACGGTCTGTTTGTTGAGAGCGGCCACTAGCGTGAGCCTCCCTCAGTTGCCGGAGGTATCATGATTACCGGTTCTCTGGGCGGAGCGGCAGAAGGCGAAGGGGGCGGATTACCTCCGCTGTTAAATGCCTCCCCGCTGCTTCTGAGCGCCAGGCTGATGGTATTGATTGAATCGGCTTCGGTGGTAACAGAAACACTCAGCAGGTTATCCTTTGAGAGCGTCAGCTTGAGCTCCTTCATTGGCATGATGCGCTGGGCTGCCGCAGGGATGATCTGGTCTCCGGACGATATCATCAGCTCGCAGAGGTATCCATCCTGGATGAAGATCCAAGTCTCAAAGCCCTGGCCGGTTTCTTGCTCTATCAGTATCAGGGCGTCATTTCCCTGGTAGGTACTCAGTTGCACGCCGCCGGCCAGGTCATTTTGCTGTACCTTCTGCGCAATATAGAGAACGCCTGAGCGCTCGTTAAAGCCTTCTTGCAGCACTGCTACCGTGCGGCTGTACGCGCTGATTCCCAAAACGCTCAGCAAAAGCGCGCTTCCTGCATACACAAAAAACAGTAGCAGCACCAGGAGTAAGTCTGTGCTATGTTTTGTGCGAGTTTGCAAGATGGCTTAATTCCTCTCGTGTTTGCAGCTTAATGATTAAAGGCGATGACCCTGATTTGCGGAAGCAGGTTGTCACCCATAGGTTCGTAGTACACGGCAAAACGCTTGTGGTCGATGATGAGTCCGTAGTTCTCCTCAAGATAACTGAGGTTATCGGGAAAACGCCCCTCCAAGGCGTAGCTCTGCACGGCAGCGCGTCGCACGGCATCAGCTAAAAAGTCCGTCTGGTTTACCTGGACCTTGTTCTCCGTCATGCTCAGCGCCAGCGTGATGAACACCAAAAAGACCGTGATAAACACGCCCATCTTGACCCAGACAGAGCCCAGGATGCGGCTTGCCAGGGAGGTCTTCTTTATGGCGCTACTACGAGACACATCTTCTCCTTAAAAACCTGTTAAGGCGCCCATCAGCGGCAGCATCACCGAAAGCAGTATCAAGCCAACGAGCACGCACATGATGGCCACCAAGGTGGGCTCTATGGTTGCTATCAGGCGCTCAAGGCGGCTCTCGGTTGCTATGGTGATTTGCTCGCCCACCTGGTTCATGGCCTCTGCGTCGGCACCGGTTTTGATGCCTATGGAGAGCAGGGCCATGTCTTTTTTGGTATAAAGCCCGCTTTTTTCAAGGGCTTCAAGGAAGGATCCGCCGCCTTCTATTGTCTGGCGAATCTTGCCTACAGACTTCTTTGCCCGTTTGTCCTCCACCAGCTTTTCTGCAAACTCCAAGGAGGTGTCAATCTCTAAGCCGGCGCTGAGCATTGAGCTCATGGCCAGCGAAAAGCGCTGGGCCGAAAGATCAAGCGAGAGGTCTCGGGTAATTGGGGCGCTTTGGAAGAGCGTGTTGTAGAACTTTCTGCCGCTCGGCGTTACCGCAAGGATGATGCCGATGACTGCGATGGCAAAGATAATGCCGGCAATCCAAAAGCCAAACTGGCCGAGAATGGCACCCGCGCTCATGAGTCCGGCGGAGATGCCGGTCATCTCGTAACCCAGCTGCCTAAAGACGTGGTCAAACACCGGCATAACCTGCACCAGCAGCACCGCCACTACCACAAAGACCATCACCAGCATGCTCACCGGATACACCACCGAGGAGCGAATAGAGCGGGAGAGCTCATCTCGCTTTATGTAGTAATCGGCAAGCGAGGCAAAGGTCTCTTCCAGCCGTCCGGTTTTTTCTCCGATAGAGATGAGTGAGCAGGCATACTCAGGAACTATCTCGCTCTTTCTCATCACCTTGGTGATGGGCTCGCCTTCGTTGACGGCGTCGTAGAGCATTTCGATTAATTCCTTTTCCGCCGGGTCGTCATCGTTTTTGCGCAATATGTCAAAGCCCTCAGAGAGTGGCAAACCAGAGCGTGTGATCATCTCCAGATTGCTGAATAGCACTTTGAGTTGTGCTGGTTTGAGCAGTTTTTTGATTTGTGTCTCGCTCATCGTTAACCTCTCCTAAAGTGTTGCCTCAGTAGTAGAACATTGGTTGATAATTGCTCCCGTCGCCAATTACCTGCGCAAGGTCTACTGCTCCTCCTGCTGCTGCGTCAAAGGTTGGATCCATAGTTACCCAGTCATTACCGTTAAAACGGTAAGTAAAAATCATTCCGCTTTCTTCAGAATACACCTGCATCCAGGCGTGATAGGCTGTTCCGGCATAGCCGATAACCAGCTTGGCCGGTACCCGTTGCGCCCTCAGCATACTGGCGGTGAGCACCGCATAGTCAAAGCAAATGCCCTCGCCGGTGTCAATGGTGTTGGTGTTGTTAGGAAGATAACCGGAGGCCACCGTGGCGGCCTTTTGCATGTCGTAGCTGATGTTTTCGCATACCCATCGGTAGATATTGTTGATGGCATCCACGTCGGTTACCGCGCCAACAACAAGTTGTTGGCTCAGGGTAGTGGAGGTGTCCCCATAGGCAAAATTGACAAACTGGCTGGGGTAGAGAAAGGGCGTGAACTCGTCTGTTAAAATAACGTCTATTTCATGGGCAAACACTGCCGAGTATTGATCTCCTGAGGTGTTTTGCCAAACCCCAACAGAATAGAGTCCGTCTCCCTCCGAAAGAGGGATGATGATGTATTCGCCGGGATTGTTGATTGTGTACTGATACTGCACACCTTGGGACTGCACATCAACTAATACCTTGACTACGATGCCCTCAAGATAGCTCAACACACTGATGTAGCCGTCAGCAGCGTTTGAAAAATCCAGCACGGCCCTGTCATCGGCAACAACCTCAATGCCGGGTTGGTTCACCTGCAGCACAACCGGCGTGTTATCGCGAGGCGGCCCTACTATGTTTGAGCCGGTGCCCCCGCCCCCACAGGAGCTGAGAATCAAAGTTGCAGGCACAAGGATGAGCATCGCTGCAAGCAGCAGCACGGCTTTCAAGACCCCTCTTTGAACTCGTTGCAAGTTAGTGCTCGCTATCCCTTTTAGCCTCCACAACCGTTCGCTCATGGCGGTTGTTATAGTAAAAGTCAAAACAGATGTTAACATCATCTACTTCGGTTAGATACACATTTGGTAAAAGCGATGCCTGCGCGTTGACCTCGGATGCAAAGTCAGCATCCTCAAATATCTCAGAAAAGGCCTTTTTAAGCTCAAGGGCAATCTTGCTTCTCTCTGCCTTAATAACGAGAGGAACCTCATTGTTAACAAGGAGCGAGAACTTGAGCTTCTTGGACATGACATTGCTCTGGTGCTGCTCAAACACCTCGCGCAAAAGACCGGCGAGCTCAAAGGTAGTGACGGGCTCTCTCTCTCTTATAGTTGCCTGCGCTGCGGCTGCCTGCGCTACGGCGGGAGATGGCTGTGCTGCGGGGGGAGAGGGTTGTGCTGTGGCTGGAGATGGCTGTGCTACGGTTGGAGATGGCTGTGCTGCGGCTGCTCGGGGGGATGGCTGCGCTGCGGCTGCAGCGGGAGATGGCTGCGCTGCGGTCACAGAGGCAGCGGGAGCTGCTTGCGACACCTTCTCAACGAGCTCCGCTGCTGTTTCCTTGAACTCTCGCTTGGGCTCATACAGAGGCTGCTTGGGCTCTACGGCAGGGCTTGCGGTTTGACGCCCCCAGTCCTTGACAAGCTCATCAGCAGCATCTACCGACTGCCCAGGTTTGGCGGCGGCGGCAACGGCAGCGGCAACACCCGTAGCAACACCAACAACAGCGCCAGCAGCAACGCCAGCAGGATAAGCAGCAGTAACGCCCATCTCAACACCAGCCTCTAGTGGTGTCTGTTCAAGAGCGGCAGCAGCAAACTCAGCTTGAATATCCGCTTCGTCAGGCGTGTCCTTTGTGAGCGCATCAGTGCCTTTAGGCCTGCTATGCGCCATTGATTGTTTCAGCAGCTCATTGAGCTGCTTGGCAGCCGAGATTGCCTCGGGGCTGCCGGCAAGCGGCTTGAGATATATGGGTTTGCCCCGCGTGAAGTCATCTATTTGGTCGCTGAACGACTCAAGGGGGTTGATGAGAAAGCGCGTGATGATGAGGTAACTGATGATGCCCATCAGCACAATGCCAATGAGACCCACCACCGCTATGACATACATGGGGGTAACGGTGAGATCCTCAACCGTTTTGCTGGGTATGTAGCTCACCACCAGTTTTTTGTCTATCACTGCGGTTTGCGCGATGACCTCCGTGTGACCAACAGTAATCAAAAGCGAAGTGCTCACGGTTACATAGGCTTCTTCAAACCAGTCGTTATCGTCTATGTTCATTCCTACCAGTGCCTGCTGGGAATCAGCAATGACCAGACCGTCAGCAGTAGCAACGAGAATGCCCCCGTCTCTCATGCTGAGACTGTCAACGATATCCTGCACTTGCGCAGCGGTGAGCGTGATGTTGTCTTGTTGCGCAGAAATCATTTTGTCGCAGACACTGTTGAGCCGGTCATTCAGTTGCTTTTGTATCAGATTGTCCGTGGCACTAGACAGATTTGAGTAAACGGCTATCCCCAGCGCTCCGCAAAACATCACCAGCAAAACCAGAATCGGTACCAATACTCTAATTCGCACGTCAGTCCACCGCTCTCACAAATGTTGCCAATATATTTAACAGATATATAGTAGCTTTTATCCTTCAGGATAGCCAGCGCTTCTTACCTTTATTAGCCAATCACCTCTGCTGAAAGCCGTTTATTGTAGATATGTGTCACCCGCCATCTTGTCTCGCAGAGGCAGCTTATCGGGCGCTTTTCATGTGGAGGCGGAGTAGCTTGTCGCGGTTTTCGAGCAGCTGTTTTTCCAGGCCAACCGGGTAGGTGTGCGGGTTGAGCAAGCGTCTGTTGGATGAAGGTATCAGCTGAATGCTTTTGCGCGCATTTTCTTGCGCTTGAAAAACGTTTGGGACATCCTCAACAGATTTGCCCTTACGCACCAAGGGAGCTAAGAGTTCTTGATGGGAGCACTTTGAAAGATTCTTTTGCCTGTGCGGGTCAAAGGGGTCGATGATGAGGTTGTTTTTGGGAGGCAAAAGCGTGTCGTAGACCATGTCGCCCATAGCGTGGCCATCGCCTTCTTGGTCATAGTAGCGCCTGCTTGCCAAAACGCCCGGCAGGGTTGCTTTAAAGGTTTGCTCGGAGGCCTTGAGCACCGTGGTGAATCTCTCGTCACCCGGGCGCTTGATGGCGGAGAGCTTATAGACCATGCCCAGCGCCGGTTGATCAAAGGCCACGGCCAGGCGCGTGCCCACGCCCCACGCATCTATGCGAGCGGCTTGTTCGCTTTCGAGGCTTAAGATGGTGAATTCGTCAAGATCGTTTGAGGCAACTATCTTGACGTTGGGGAGTCCGGCTTCATCCAGCAGCTGGCGAGCTTTGATAGAAAGCCAGGCAAGGTCCCCTGAATCTATACGAATGCCCAAGAGCTTGTCTCCCCGTGCTGCCATTTCTTGCGCAACCATAATGGCTTTTTTGGTACCGAAAATGGTGTCATAGGTGTCTACCAGCAATACGGCATTATGCGGAAAGCTCTGTACATACGTTCTGAAGGCATCCAGCTCGCTTTCAAATGACATGACCCAGGCATGAGAGTGGGTGCCGCTCACCGGTATGCCGTAGAGGCTGCCAGCGTGCACGTTTGAGGTAGAGGCGCAGCCGCCCACAAAGGCCGCTCGGCTGCCGAGGCTGCCGCCGTTGGGACCTTGGGCGCGGCGCAGGCCAAACTCCGCCACCGGCTTTTTGGTGACTGAGCACACGCGCGCCGCCTTGGTGGCAATGAGCGTTTGAAAGCCCAGCAGATTGATAAGCGGAGTCTCAAGAAGCAGGCACTGGGGCAGCGGACCGTTGATGCGCAGTATGGGCTGGTGGGCAAAGACCACCGTACCTTCCGGCGCGCAGTCTATGTCAACAGAAAGCTGCCAGGTTTTGAGGCTCTTGAGAAACTCGGGGTCAAAGAGCTTTGCACCGCCCGGTGCGGGCAGTTCTTGCAGATAGGCCAGGTCTTCGTCAGAAAAGGCGTAATTGTCTATATACTCTGCAATGCTGGCTGCTCCACAGGCAACGGCATAGCCGCCCTTGAAGGGGTTCTCTCTAAAGTGAGCGTAAAAGCTTGCCTCTATCTCGCTCTGGCCGCCCTTCCAGGCAGCCTGAGCCATAGTGAGCTGATAGAGGTCAGTTAAGAGTGGAGAGTTGTCAGGCTGGTTCATTCTCATCTCTGCTTCCTGATGGGACGGGGCTACTGTGGTACAGAGGTGGTACAGAGGGACGGGGTTACTGTGCCATTTTTGCTCAACAATACAGTTGGGTCAGACTCAGAGAAAAATGGTACAGTAACCCCGTCCCTCTGTACCACCTCTGTACCACCTACTTGTTGCCCGGGTGGCTGCGGCGTTTGCGGAGTCCTGAAGAGCGTTGGCCGGGGCGGGGTTTGTCTGAGCCGTCATTGGCTTGAGGGGTTTGCTCTTGTCTGGGCGTGCGGGCTTGCTGTCCTTGCTGGCCTTGCTGCCTTTGTCTTTGCTGCCCCTGTTGCTTTCTTCTTGACTGGTCTTGGGGCTTTTGCTGGGTTTTTTGAGCAGTTGCGTCGCCGGAGGCTTGGCCTTGACCTTGGCCCTGACCCTGACCTTGACCTTGTCCCTGACCCTTGTTGCGCTGGCGGCGCTTGCGGTTGCCTCCCGAGGTTTTGTCTTTGCTCGTATCCTTGCCTGTGTCTTTAGCGCCTTGATCCTTTTGCCTGCCAGAAGAGGTTTTCTCTTTATGGGGCGTTGTGGCTGCACGAGCGGTGCCTTCTTCAGGCTTTTTGCCGCCGCGGCGCCTGCGCCTGCGTGAGCTGCTCTCGCCGATATCTGTTGCCAGATCCCCGCCAAGCTCCTCGCGCTCAACTGCGGTTTCATCTTCGAGTTGTTGGTCCAGGGCTCCCAGGGCTATGAGCATGCTGCGCGTGGCGCAACGCTGAATGGTCTCGGTGCTTACGCTGCAACGCGAGGCGCCGTGTTTGTCCTTTTTGCATTCAATCTCAGCCAGCGGCACGTTGAGCCTCTTGCCGTCTTCAAGCTTGAGCTCCATCATCTCGCTGGGAGTGTTGTGGCCGCTGATGACGGCGCCACCCAGGGGGGTGTCAACGGGAGTGCCCTTTTTGGGCGCGCGTTTCTTGAAGTCCTTGTAGGCTTCATACTCGTAGCGCAGGCAGCACATCAAGCGCCCGCAGGCACCAGAGATCTTAGTGGGATTAAGCGGAAGGTCCTGCTCTTTGGCCATGCGTATAGAGACCGGCTGAAACTCACCGCCAAAACGGGTGCAGCAAAACTCCTCACCACAGTGAGCAAGGCCGCCCAGCTCCTTGGCCTCGTCGCGCGCGCCAATCTGGCGCATGTCTATGCGCACATGAAAATGCTGGGCGAGGTCGCGCACCAGGTCTCTAAAGTCCACTCGCTCTTCGCTTGAAAAGAAGAAGATGGCTCTCTCGCCGCTGTAGACGTACTGCACCTCAACGGGCTTGATGTCCAGCTTGTATTCTTGAATCTTCTCCCTGAAAAAGGGCATGGCGCTTCGGCCCTTTTCATCCAGGGCTTCAACGTGGTCGTAGTCCAGGTCGGTGAGCTCTCTCACCACTGGCTTGAGCGGTGTTTTGAGCTTGCTTATTTGCTGGTCGCTCGCTTCAATGTTGACTTCATGGACGAGGCCAACCTCACGTCCGCGCTCGGTCTCTACCAAGACCTCCGAGCCCACCGTGTACTCTTTGCCTTGCGGGTCAAACCAAAATGGCTTGGGGTTATATCTAAACCTAACGGATATCAACTGTGGCATTTAAGCTATCTCTCTATCTGGTACAGCAGGAATCGGGGTTGTGCCCACCTGTCATTTATCATCACACTTCAGCCAGCTCGGTTTGGATGGCAAAAAGCATCACTTCAAGTGCTAGCTGTAAACTCACATTATACTGGATTTGCTGCTGTGCCTCATCCACTGCGTCTAAAGCCCTCACGCAGGAGGTCATTCCTACGCGCTCGGCTGTTCTTTTGATGTTGGCGATGAAGTCCACGTTGACCGGTTTTTGGGAGCTTTCTGGCACCTGCACTATCATGAGGTCCCTGAGCCAGCTGCGCGTTACGTCGAGTATCTCGCCTATGGTCTCGCGCTCTTTGCTGGTGAACTCGCGTCTGTGTTGCTGCTCAAGGCGGCCGAGGTTGCCGGCAGATAAAAAGTCGCGGCTTTGCTCCAGATGCCGCTGCTGCTCAAGCTTAACCACGTCTAAGGGAGCCCGCACCTTTACTATGAGGTTTTTGGCGCTTTCCAGCACCGTGGCGTCGTCTGCGCGCGGCAGGCGCTCAAGGGCCTCAAGCGTTGCGATGCGCAGGTTTTTGCGCTCTCCACTGCGCCAGAACTCCTCGGCATAATAGAGCGCGCCGCCGGTGGCTGCCAGCGCAATGCGCGCCTCATCAGGGGTGGCGCCTGTTCTCTCCACCAAGATGGCAAGCGCCTCATCTTCAGGGATGCGCCTAAAGGGCAACACCTGGCAACGAGAGATAATGGTTTCAAGCACTGCATCCCTGTTGCGCGCCAGCAAGATGAATACCGTGTCTCCGGGCGGCTCCTCCAGGGTCTTGAGCAGGGCGTTAGCCGCGTGACCGGTGAGCAGGTCAGCGCGTGTGAGGAGATACACCTTGCGGTTGGAACGCACGGGCGCCATAGCGGCTGAGCTGATGATTTCATGAATCTGCTCCACCACATAACCCTTGACGCCGCCGGGGGCAATAACGTGAAAGTCCGGATGCGTGGAGTGCGCCACACGCATGCAGGTGTCGCAGTTATCGCCGCCGCCCTCTGGGCAAAGCAGCGCCTGAGCAAAAGCGCGCGCCGCCTCTGTTTTGCAAGAACCCAACGGCCCGGCAAACAGATAGGCATGCGCCGCCTTGTTGCTTTGAATAGCCGCCGAAAGAAAATAGGCAGCCATACCCTGACCTACCAGGCTGTCAAAAGGCGGTTTTATAGGCAAGGAATCTTGTTTCACATTCCCTCAGCTACCCTTGTGGGACAGAGGGACGGGGCTGGTGTCCCACTTTTTGGGACAAAAAGTGGGACACCAGCCCCGTCCCTCTGTTCCACCTCAGCTACCCTTTTGTCTTCTTTTATTTGACGCAGTAGGTCTTTTGTTATCTCAAAGGGTTGGCTGGCTTGTTCATTGAAGAGGTCGGCTACGGCGGCAAAAACTGCCTCGTGTGTTTCTGGCTTGCGCTCCCGGCAGGGTACCACTGTGATGCGCTCGGGATACTGCTCGGCTAGAGACTTAAAGCCCTCATGCACCCGCACATGAAATTCGTTGCTCTCGGCCTCCAGCCTGTCTGCGCCATCTTTTCTTGCTTTTTTAAGACCTAGCTCCACATCTTTATCAAGCAGTATGGTTCGTGTGGGAACCAGGCCGCTTGAACCAATTGCGTTAGCAGCATCAACCAGGTCTCTGTTGAGCCCACGGGCAAAAGCCTGATACGCCAGGGTTGAGTCGGTAAATCGGTCAATCAGTACAACCTTACCCTCAGCCAGGGCCGGCTTGATGAGCTCTGCCACAAGCTGGGCTCGAGCGGCTTCGTAGAGCAAGAGCTCGGTGATAGGAGTCATGGTGCTGTTGGCATTGTTAAGCAGGATGGCGCGAATTTGCTCGCCCACGCTGGTGCCTCCCGGCTCGCGCAAGCAGCAGACCTCATAACCCGCCAGGGTAAGCCTGTGCGCCAAGAGACGGATCTGCGTGGATTTGCCTACGCCCTCTCCGCCTTCAAACGATATGCAGATTGCCTTAGGGTTCAATTATTTCTCCTCTGCTGTCTATGCCTACAAAGGCGGGGAGGCCGCTTAGGGTGAGGCGGTAGAGGGCTTCGGGGCCCAGATCCTCCCAGGCAACCAGCTCGCTTTTTTCTACAAAGCCACCCAAGTATGCCGCGGCACCTCCCACTGCTATGAGGTAGACGGCTCCGGTGGCAGCGCAGGCCTTGATAACTTCATCCGAGCGCTTGCCTTTTCCCAAGGTAAGCGTGATGCCGGCCTCTAAGAGCGCCGGCGTGGCCGCATCCATGCGCGCCGAGGTGGTGGGGCCAATGGCGCCAAAGGGCCTGCCGGCCTTGGGTGGCGTGGGGCCGGCATAAAACAGCGCCTGCCCGGCAAGCCCAAAGGGCAGCTTCCCCTCCTCGTTGAGTGCGGCAAGGCAACGCTGGTGCCCTACGTCGCGCATGGTGTAGATAGTACCAAAAAGACGCACGGCTTCACCCGGTACCAGCCGGGTCAATTGTTCTTTGCTCGCAGGAAGCCAAATGTCAACTGAATGTTGCATGTTTAAAATGATACCAGCAATCAGGTGTGCTGTTACCAAGGAACGATGAATCCAAAGAGGCTGGTTAGAAGCCCAACATCGGACAAGAAGAGCTTAAAATAGTTAGCAGTCATAGATAAGAGAAGGGGGTCGCGTGGCTCCACAACGTTGTAAACTGTCAGCGCAACGTTTGCGTCAACCAACCATAAAAAACGCTCTTCGTTGCGAGAGAATTTTGCTTTTCCGTCAGTCTCTTTGATAATAAAGCGCTTGTTTTGCTGATTGAGCTCTCTTGGGATGAGATCATATATTCGCTTGACGCTCCTTGTGTCTTCTGGCCTGCTGTGCTTAGATATCATTTCGATAGAGGTAGATGGTATTGTCCTGAATAGTTCTTACAGCTTGGATGTTTTTACTTTCTGTATGCCGCACTACCGCCTCAGGCATACCGCCAACTATAAGATAAAGGTGGTATAAATCCAAAAGGCGTTTATGGAGAAAGTCCTCTACCGGCGTTTCATCAAGGAAGTGCTGCTTCATCGAGCTGAAGACTGCCTCGCTAAGACAATTAGCCCAACAGAACTCCTCAAAGTCAAGGGGATACATGGTAACCGTGTGCAAATAACCTACGGGCGCAGATTGGATATCCTTAAGCTCAGCGCCAACATTGAGCCGGATAAGACATAGTCAAAGTCACCTTGCTGAACTAGGACTTTAATGAAGGTAACCACTTCTTTTGCCCTAATAGGTTACCTTTTAGAACCTAATTACACCATGCCGTGTTACCTTTTAGAGCCGTGTCTACGAACAGGTTAGCAGCAAGGGGACGAGCACAAGACAATATGACCCTCGCCGGTGATACGAGGGTGAAGGACCCTTGTCACCGTATGGCAAGACATAAATAGAAACATCTCAATGTGTCTCAAGCTATTCCAAACAACTCCTCAAAGGTAAAGGTTACTTCTTTGAGATTATCTTTTGACTGTTCCAGTGACATAAAAAACTCTCCAGTAAGCTCATCCCATTGGGCTTCGGTTACCTTGAAGAAATAGTTGCCTGTTAGTGTTTTGATATAGGCCATCTCAATCATTGACTCGGGCAGAGATACAATTATGCTCTCGTCCGTATATTCAGGCAGCATAATCGAAAACTTAAAATGGTCGTTTTCAAATCGAGGACTCAGGCGCTTAAAACTTACATTGAGTTCAACTACGCCCTCTTGATTCAACAATTGTAGCCCGTAGTTTCCTTCAGGTCCTCTAGGTCTATAATAAAGAAGTTTTTTTGTTCCAAATAAACTGAACCAAGAAGGACCCAGCTCATGCCACAAAAAGAATCTGTCTAAATCGCAGTCGTATTTAAACACGTAAACAAATCTGGTTCCATCAGAAATGCAGATCTCCTGTGACCCGTCACCATCTATGTCATAGAAATAATAAAGGTAGTTTGCTGGGTCATAAGTATCAGCAGATCCACCATAGATTGGTTGCTCCCAACCTTTAGTAAAGTCCATAAAGCCAAATTCGTTCAGATAGAATTCTTCTTGGGTGTCTTTGTCAATTAAAGTTACCTCACAACTAAGCAGCCTGAGGTAGTTCTCTTTGTAAAAGCCGCGGAGTTCTTCGTCTCCCTTAAGAAACTCCAAAGAAAAGTCTATAGAACTATATGCCTCCCGAATAATCTCAAAGTACTCGTCATTAACAAAGGGCACGTCGTCAATGTCTCGCGTCCAGGACACCTCTTCTGCAGCTGAGATTGAGCTAACACCTTGCTCTGCCGGCGCTTGGCAACCAGCAAAGCTGAGTAGGGTTGCGGCAAAAATTGCTACAGCCAACAAGCTTTTATTGCTAAATATCAAAAACACTTTCGGAGCCACGTTATTGCCCTTCTCTTGTCAAGCCCATTCTAGTGACAAAGATAGGCTGATTCAGAAGCTATATATTGACAGTCAATTCTAGGTGAGGGGACGGGCGTTTGTCATCTTTTGTGACTCAGTTCTTATACATCTTTCACCATACATTTTGCGATGATGCCTCTGGACACACCAGTTAGTCTCTCTATCTGCCGTATTGAGAAACCCTGTTTTCACAGTGAGGCCAAAATGGCATCTCGCTCAAGCCTGGGCAAGCCAAAAAGCGAACCAGGCTCCGCTCCTCCGAGTAGAGAAAGGTATTCTTGCCGGATCTCCTCTTTGGTCCTTTTGACCTCCCTGGAATAAGAGTAGTCTTCGGTTTCCAGGGTATCGTGAAACGACACAAGCTCTTTGATAACTTTGGCTCTATCCATCGAGAACATTTCTAACACAAACCGCGTGTCGGACAGAAAGACTTATCATATATTGTATCAAAGTTGACAAACGCCCCGTCCCCTT
>Ga0123353_10002153_pt1 | contig 24349 bp, 25 predicted proteins | sample TergutLab28metaG_3_FD_92763 | JGI IMG/M metagenome (GOLD analysis project Ga0123353, IMG submission 92763) | Labiotermes labralis P3 segment gut microbial communities from Petit-Saut dam, French Guiana - Lab288 P3 | ecosystem: Host-associated > Arthropoda: Insects > Digestive system > Gut ... | reverse complement strand
TCGGCTGCTACCCCAAACCCACATGTGACCCGCATTTTGTCCCATATTCAACTATCAAAGTGCACCGAGAAAATCTCTCAAAATCTTTCAAAAACCTATTGACTCTTCATAGCTGGCCTCTCAAAACACGACAAGGCATCGTATGACGCGGCTTTTAAACTGTGGTAGGAGGCAAAATGAAGGTATCCTATAAGAAACTCGGGTTGGTATTCGGGCTGTTACTGTCTCTCGCTTTAGTCGTGACCCTGGTCGTGGCTGTGGGGCGCTCAGGCTCGGATGCGCCTGATCCTGGGGAAGGGGGCGATCCCGCTCTGACACGAGAGGCGGATCCCCGCACGGAGCCAGAGGACGCGCACGAGGAGGTTGATGTCGTTGCTGCGTTACACAAGATAATCCTTCGCCCTGACCCGGCGGGCAGCCCGGACTTCTCCTACACGGATGCGGAGATGGGCGAGCGCATGATCGACGGCCTTCCCGTGACAAGCCTGCACGGGCAGTCCTCATTTGACGCGAGCAACCCCGACCTAATGGTCGCGGCCAGCGATTACGTGTTCGTCGGCCGTGTTAAGAGGCGCGTGGGCACGCGGCATCCCGACTCGCTGCCATATCCCACGACCGACTACGAGGTGACGATCCTAGATGTGATCAAAGGTAACCTGAAGGCAGGGCAGGAGATCCCCGTTACGAAGCGGGGAGGCATCTCGAAAGACGGGTCGTGCGTGGAATTCCTCCACAGGAACGACTTCATGCTTGAGACCGGAGAGGCCTATGTGTTCTTAGGCGGTGCCGAATCGGATGGGAAGACGCTGGGAGTCGTCGGCCCCTTCGGCACCGTTCCCTTGGAAGACGATGTTGCAGCCGAGCTGAGGCGTATCGGAAGGCGCATAGGGCCGAACAAGCAAGAGGCGATCAGCAAGAGCCTCGAGAAGTCGAAGGTGTTCGCCCGGTATGTGGCTGCTGCCAACAACAAGGGCGCAGAGGCAGAGCTGCCACCGGAGATACGGAACAGGAAAAGGTACAAGAGCGTGTATGAGAAATAGCGCCGTGAAGGGGGTCGCCTGCTCGCCCAAGGAGGCTGCGGGCGACCCCTGCTCGGCAGGCATGATGGCCAGCAACGTCGCCGTCATACGCTCGGTCGGCACCGGCGTGCTTGTCGACTCAGGCCCGGCCACCAAGCTCTCGGGCATCACGCAGAACAGCTCCGGGAGGGCGGACACCCACGGCCTGAGGCTCATAGGCGGTGCCTCTGCCACCGTCTCGGGCTCGAGGTTCGACGGGAACACCTACGGGCTTTACGCCGACCAAGGGACCTCGGCTACGGTTACCGACAGCGGCTTTTGCGGGAACGCGGCGAACGGCGTCCTTGTCTCCAGCGGCGGCACGCACTCCTTCCAGCACTGCGAGATCAGCGGCAATGGGACTACCGGTGGTTATGGGGCTTCTGGCGTCAGGGTCGCCGATAGCGGCGCGACGGTGGCCATCAACTGGTCCAACCTCTTTGACAACGGCTCCTCGCCAGGGAACGTCAACCTGGCCGCCGACCCGTTCCCGGCACATATGATCAATGCCAATTGGAACCACTGGGGGGATTATGGCCCAAGATCCCAAGAGGACTCGGCGACGGTAACGGGCATCACCAGCAAGCAGAACATACCATGGGCGATGGTGAGCCCTCTTGGTGGGGAGGCTGTGCTGTGGGACTATGTGCTGCAGAATCATTGTTTCATTGGAAATGACGCGCACCTGAACTATGGGATCAACACAGAGTATGCGCACCTCGTCTATCCTGCGACATCTGTCTGGAACGGCTACAAGCCCGGGGTGATACGGGAGGGGATCGACGGCAACGGCGAGCTTATCATTGAGATCTACGACTACTCGAATCCAAATGATGGTGCCCTCGCGTGGGCGATGGCCGACGAGCAGAAGGTCAAGCTCAACAAGGCCCACATGGAGGGCAAGCCAGAACCGTACGTCGTGGCCACGGTCGCGCATGAGCTCGGGCACTGCCTCGGCCTAGACGACCGCTATGACAGCGCAAGCACCAATGACCTTATGTATTACAAGGCGTTCCACTACGACTTCATCCCCCTCACGATAAACGACAAGGCATCGTATGACGCGGCCTGCAAGCTGTATTAGGAGGCGATGACATTGCCCTACAAGAAACTTGGGTTGGCGCTGGGTTTGCTGTTATTGGTGTTCGCCCTGGTGGCTCTGGCTGCAGGACGATGGCGCTGGGGCCAGGGCGCACTCGAGAAAGCGGACGCTCCTGCTGCACTGCGTGCGATGATCCTTGGCAGGGGCGTTGAGGGCACACCGGTTTTTAATTGGATGAATGCAGAGATGGGGGAGCGCACGGTCAACGGCCTTCCTGTGGCAACTGGGTTTGCGACTCCTCTATATGATTTGAGCAATCCCGACCTAGAGGTTGCAGCTCATGACTATGTGTTGGCTGGGCGTGTCGAGAGGTGTGTGGGCACACGGTACCCAGATTCGCTGGCAGGCCGTCCCCGCACAGACTACGACGTGACCGTTCTGGAGGTGGTCAAAGGGAACCTGGAGGCAGGGCAGAAGATCCCCGTAACGAAGGACGGGGGAGTCTCAGAAGATGGGCAGTACATAAGGTTTGTCTATGGGGGTGACTTTCTGCTCAAGGTCAGAGGGGTCTATGTATTCATAGTCGCAGTTTCATTAGATGGGAAGGAGCTGTCTGTAATGAGCCCCTTTAGCACAGTCCCTCTCGAAGACGATATCGTAGCCGAGCTGAACCGCATCAGAAGGCGCATAGGGTCGAACAAGCAAGAGGCGATCAGCAAGAGCCTCGAGAAGTCGGAGGTATTCGCCCGGTACGTGGCCGCTGCCAAGAACAAGGGGGCAGAGGCGAAGCTGCCGCCAGAGATAAGGAATAGGAAAAGGGTCAAGAGCGTGTATGAGAAATAGCGCTGTGAAGAGGGATCGCCCGCTCCGGGAGGCTGCGGGCGATCCCTGCTCGGTGAACCCGATGGTCAGCGACATCACCGTCATACGCACGGCAGGCACCGGCGTGCTCGTCTATTCAAGCTCGGCTAATGAATTGGAATTCCAAGTTCTCATCAGGCAGACCTGCGCTTGATGGACACACCACTACATGTTGTGCCAACCACAATATATTGGGGTGTGTCCATCTGCAGAGCCATTGCAGCGGCGGAGATCCTGCGGCAGGCCGACGTGCGTGATCGGTGTATCGCGGCATCTGTGATCGGTGCACTGAGGCGCGTATGGCGGATCGACCCGTAATCGGCGTGCGTCGGCGTGTGTGACCGGTGCGTTGCGGCGCGCACGGCGGATTGCGGCGGATCGGCTCGTATCGGCGTGCTGTGGCGCATACGGCGCGCATATGATGGTATCCTGATGTATCCTGGACGTGGTTCTTGTCCGTGGCGTAGTGCGGCTGAGCGAACGAGCGAGCGGACGGCTGACCGGAACGGCTGATTCAAGACATGCGCAACAAACTCGAACAGATCCTTGCCTCTTACGACGAGCTTACTCGGCGATTATCGGATCCTGATGTCTTTAACGACCAGAAGGAGTACGCACGGCTCGCGAGGGAGCAGAGCGCGCAGTCTGCGCTTGCCGCTAAGGCCCGCGACTATCTTTCGGCGGTCGCGGAGCTTGATGAGGCGCGGGAGGTCATGCGCGCCGAGAGCGATGCGGAGATGCGTGAGTTCGCCGCTGATGAGGCGCGTGGGATCGAGGGCAGGCTTCCCGGGCTTGAAGAAGAGCTCAAGATCATGATGCTCACGAGCGATCCTAACGATGAGAAGGACATCATCGTCGAGATCCGCGGCGGGGCGGGTGGCGATGAGGCCGCGATCTTCGCCGGCGACCTCTACCGCATGTACACCCGCTATGCCGAGCTGCAAAAATGGAAGGTCGAGGAGATCGACTCGTCGGAGTCGGATACCGGCGGGTTTAAAGAGGTCTCGTTCCGCGTGCGGGGCAAGAAGGTCTACTCGAAGATGAAGTTCGAGTCCGGGGTACACCGGGTGCAGCGCGTGCCCGTGACCGAGTCCCAGGGGCGCATCCACACCTCGACGGCGACGGTCGCGGTCCTGCCCGAGGCCGAGGATGTCGAGATCGAGATCAACCCGAACGACCTGCGCATCGATGTCTACCGGTCGAGCGGGCCGGGCGGGCAGTCGGTGAACACGACTGACTCGGCGGTCCGCATCACGCATCTTCCCACCGGCCTTGTCGTGCAGTCCCAGAACCAGAAGTCACAGCTGCAGAACCGCGAGGCGGCCTTGCGTGTGCTTCGGGCCCGGCTTTACGAGATCGAGCTTGAGAAGCAGCAGGCCGAGCTTGGCGCGCAGCGGCGGTCCCAGATCGGGTCGGGTGACCGGTCGGAGAAGATCCGCACCTACAATTACCCGCAGGATCGGGTGACCGATCATCGGATTGGGCTTTCGGTGCACAACATGCCCGGGATAATGGCCGGTGAGATCGAGGCGCTTGTCGATGGGCTGATCGCTGCCGACCGAGCGGACCGCCTAGCCGCGGTTGCTGAGGCGGGCTAGGAGCGACTGTGGAGAGCGAGCGCGTCTGGACCATCAAAGCCGCGCTCGACTGGTGCACGTCCTACCTGTCGGAGAAAGGCGATCACAACCCCAAGCTCTCCGCCGAGTGGTTGCTTTCAGCCGCCACGGGGCTCTCCCGCGTCGAGATCTACGCGTACCACGACCGCCCGCTCGGCGTGCCTGAGCGTGCGACGCTGCGCGATGGCGTGAGGTGTCGGGCTGCCGGGGAGCCGCTGCAATATGTCACGGGCGAGGTCGCCTTCCGCCACCTGGTGGTGAAGGTGCGTCCCGGCGTGCTCATCCCTCGGCCTGAGACGGAGGTGCTCGTTGACGAGGCGTTGCGGGCGCTGAAAGGCATCGCTTGCCCGCTCGTCGCCGATGTGTGCGCGGGTTCGGGCGTGGTGGCGCTCTCGATCACCCAGGAGCACCCGGGTGCGCGCGTGTGGGCCACCGATGTCTCCGCTGATGCCGTGGCGCTTGCGTGCGAGAATGCCGAGAGGCTCGGGCTTGCCGAGTGCGTGCAGGTGGTCGAGGGCGACCTGCTCGGCGGGCTGCCGGATGAGCTGCGCGGGCGGCTTGATGCGGTGGTGGCGAACCCGCCCTACATCCCAACCGGCAGGCTTGCGCATCTTCCCGCCGAGGTGGCGGACTACGAGCCGAGGCTTGCGCTGGATGGCGGTGCTGACGGGCTCTCGCTTTTCCGGAGGCTCGCCTGCGATGCGGCGGGCTGGCTCAAGCCCGAGGGTGCGGTGATTGTCGAACTGGACGAATCCCGCGTGGGTGCGGCGGGCGATGAGGCGTTAGAGTGGTATCTGAAAGTTAGCGCTTGCAGAGACCTTTCTGGCCGTAAGCGGGTGATCGTGGCCAGGGATCCAAAAAATGGTAGGAAATGTGCTAAAAGTGAACTACGCAGCAGGCAGGATTAATGGATAGGGACAGAGCGGACAGTTAGGGAGGCGGTTGAAATGCCCAAGAGCTTTCGAGTAGACCCGGATAACCCTTCGGCAGAAGTCATGAATCTCGCCGCAAAAGTACTGCTTGACGGCGGGATTGTCGTGTTCCCCACCGAAACGGTTTATGGGATCGGAGCGCTCGCAGATTCCCGCTTTGGCGCGCATGAGATCTTCGAGGTGAAAGGCCGTCCGACCAACTTGCCTATCCCGCTGCTTGTTGAGACCAAAGATGCGCTCGGTACCTGGGGTGCGGATGTGAAGGAGTACGCGCACCGTCTGGCGCAGGAGTTCTGGCCGGGGGCGGTGACGCTCGTGGTGACCGCCTCCGAGCGCGTGCCCAAGGATTTCAGGGCCCCTAACGGTACCATCGGCTTGCGCTCGCCCGATCACGAGGTGGTGCGCAGCTTGCTTCAGGCCACCGGTTCCCCGATATTCGCGACCTCCGCAAACACCCATAAACAGCCTGCTCCCGGGAGTTTTGAGGAAATAGAGGCACGCATCATCACCGCGGCGGATGTGGTCATCGACGGTGGGAAAAGCGAGCACGGCACTGCGTCCACGGTGGTGCTTTGCACCGGGGACGAGCCGGTCGTTTTGCGCGAGGGTGCCGTAAGCGCCGAGGCGATCGCCGAGGCCGCCGCCGCCTCGGTTGGCTAACGGCGAAGGAGGATCGCCTAGATGCGCGTTGCCATTGGATCGGACCATGCGGGATATGAGCAGAAGGAGCAGCTGAAAGGGCACCTGGCAAGCCGAGGCATTGATGTAGAAGATGTGGGGACTTTCTCGGCAGGGGAGTCGGTCGATTATCCTGACTATGCCTTTGCCGTTGCCGCACGGGTCGCTTCAGGAGATGCCGAGTTCGGGGTCTTGGTGTGCGGTACCGGCCTGGGAATGGCGATCGCGGCCAACAAGGTCGATGGCGTGCGGGCGGTAAGCGTTGTCTCGCCCAAGTTCGCAGAGTTGGCGCGGGCGCACAATGATGCCAATGTCGTGACGGTTTCTGGCAGGTTCGTCGCCGAGGAGGATAATAAACAGGTTATTGACGCGTTTTTGGGCACTCCCTTTGAGGGGGGGAGGCACGCGGGGCGCGTGGAGAAGATCAACAGGAAAAGGAGCTAACCACCTATGGCATTCGAGCATATCCTTGCGCAGGATCCCGAGGCTGCGGGCGCGATCAGGGCAGAGCTGGACCGGCAACGCAACACCATCGAGCTGATCGCCTCTGAGAACTTCGTCTCGATGGCGGTCCTGGAGGCAGCCGGGACGGTGCTTACCAACAAGTATGCAGAGGGGCTTCCCTCGAAACGCTACTATGGCGGTTGCGAGAAGGTGGACATCGTAGAGGATCTTGCCCGTGATCGGGCAAAAGAGCTTTTTGGTGCCGAACACGCAAACGTGCAGCCGCATGCCGGTGCCCAAGCGAACCTGGCCGCCTATTTTGCCTTCCTTTCGCCAGGCGACACCGTCATGGGGATGAACCTTGCTATGGGGGGGCACCTCACCCACGGTTCGCCGGTCAACTTCTCTGGCAAGTGGTTCAACATCATCCCCTATGGGCTTGACATGGAGACCGAGACCATCGACTACGCCGAGCTGGAGCGGCTTGCACTTGAGCACCGCCCCAAGATGATCATTGCCGGTGCCTCGGCCTATCCGCGGGTGATTGATTTCGAGCGCTTTGCCGCAGTCGCGAAAAAGGTCGATGCCATCCTCATGGTGGATATGGCGCACATCGCCGGCCTGGTGGCGACCGGGGCGCACCCATCGCCCGTGCCCTGGGCGGACGTGGTGACATCCACTACGCACAAAACGCTCCGAGGCCCACGCAGCGGCTTTATCCTTAGCAAGGCCGAGCACGCGACCGCAATCGACAAGGCGGTGTTCCCCGGCCTGCAGGGGGGGCCGCTTGAGCACATCATCGCTGCCAAAGCGATTGCGTTTGGCGAGGCCCTGCAACCTGGGTTCTCCACGTATATCGACCAGGTGGTGGACAACGCACGTGCGATGGGGGAGGCGATGACCGAGGCCGGCCTGCGCCTCGTCTCAGGCGGGACCGACAACCACCTGCTGCTTGTCGATCTTCGAGCAGCCGGGATTACGGGGAAAGACGCCGAGCGCCTGCTTGAGGATTCAGGCATCACGACTAATAAGAATGCGATCCCGAACGATCCGGAGAGCCCGTTCGTGACAAGTGGCATCCGGGTCGGCTCGGCTGCCATCACTACCCGGGGATTTAGCGAGGACGAGGCCCGAGCGGTTGGTCGCCTGACCGCCGAGATCATCTTTAACCGCGAAAGCGAGTCTGTGCTGGCCGGCCTTAAGGACGAGGTGCGGGCGCTCATCGACGCGCACCCGCTCTACCCGGCGCTGTGAGCCTGTCTGTGCTCGGCGGGGCTGCAAGATGCCTGGATACGGCGTTGACGCTGGTGAGCCTGCTGTGAGCCTGCCGGTGCCTGGCGAAGCGGCGGGCCCGCTCGTGTCTCGGCCCTCGTGGGACGAGTACTTCATGACCATCGCCGAGCAGGTTGCCGAGCGCTCTACCTGCCTCAGGCGCCGTACCGGCGCGGTGCTTGTCAAGGACAAGCGGATCCTCGCGACCGGGTACAATGGGGTCCCGGCTGGGCTGCCGCACTGTGATCAGGCCGGGTGTCTGCGCGAGCGACGTGCGGTTCCAAGCGGATCGAACCATGAGCTCTGCCGCGGGATCCACGCCGAGCAAAACGCGGTCATCCAGGCGGCCCGCCATGGGATCGCAATTGACGGGGCGGTCGTTTACTGCACGCATTCCCCTTGCGTGCTGTGCGCAAAGATATTGCTCAACGCAGGCGTAGTGGACTTTGCGTACTGCAGGGAGTACCCCGATCCGCTTTCTGCCGAGCTGCTTGCCGAGGCGGGGATAACGCCTCGTGTCGTTCCTGTGCCGACCGTGCCAGCAGCGCCGACCGCACCACCAGTGCCGGTCGCGCCAGCCGCACCAGTGCCGCTCGCGTCAGCGCCGACCGCACCGGTCGCATCGGCAGCGCCGGTCGCGCCACCTGTACCGCCTGCGCCAGCCGCATCAGCACCGACCGTACCGCCCATGCCGGGAGGTTCTGCTAAGTGAGCATCCGGCATTATCTGGGGTTGATCGCAGTCGCAGTCGTCGTGACGCAGGTGGTGACCCCGATCGTCAGGTGGTTGTCGATGAGGTTCGGCCTTATGGACAGGCCAAACGCCCGGAAGGTCCACAAGGCGCCAATCTCGCGCATTGGCGGTGTGGCCATCTATCTGGGGATTGCTGCTGCCGTAGTCGTGCAGGCGATTGGCGAATTTAAGTTTGGCTGGAGCGGCAGCTGGGGCAGCGTGTTTACCGAGACATCGGTGAGCCTCAAGATGGGGGTTGTGTTTGCGGGCATAACATGTGTCTTTCTTGTCGGGCTGGTCGACGACATCTTTGACATCCAGCCCCTGGCCAAGCTGGTAGGTCAGATCATTGCAGCAGGGCTCGTGACAGCCGGGGGGCTGAACATTGAGTTTGTCGGCAATCCCGTTGGTGGCGGGCTTCTCATGCTGGGGCTGCTCTCAGTGCCGGTGACGATCCTTTACCTTGTGGGGTTTGCCAACGTGATCAACCTGATCGATGGCCTTGACGGACTGGCCGCCGGCATCAGCCTGATTGCCGCTACAAGTCTTTTGGTGCTTGCAGCCCAGGGCAACCGCCTTGACGCCGCGCTGCTTGCTGCTGCGCTCATCGGAGCCTGCATGGGGTTTTTGCGCCACAACTTCCATCCGGCATCCATCTTTATGGGGGACTCGGGGGCGATGCTTTTAGGCTTCACGCTCGGTGTTGTGTCGCTTTTGGGTGTCATGAAAACCACGGCTGCGATTGCTCTCGCCGTACCTTTGCTCATCGTGGGGCTTCCGATCTTTGACACAGCCGCTGCGATAATCCGAAGGCTTCGCCACAAGCGGCCGTTTCACGAGGCCGACAAAGGCCACATCCACCATCGCTTGCTCGGTCGGGGCTTTGGCCACCGCGAGACGGTACTTATCATCTATCTTTGGTCGGTGATACTGGCTTTTGGCGCGTATACCGTGCGGTATGCGCCCGGACCGATCAAGCTTGGAGCCTTTATCGCGCTCTTTGCCATCACTGCGGTCATGGCCTACTGGCTGGGGCTTTACGAGTTCGCGCACGGCACCGAGGGTGATCGCAGGCCGAGCAGCCGCAGGCAGGGCTAGCCTTAAGCCGACCGGCTTTTCCAACGGCGCTATGGCACTGTCCCATAGATGCCCGATGCCCTCGGCGGGCATGTTGATGCGAACAGGAGTTGCCAGGCTGCACGACAGATGGTGCACGTGTGTCACATGTCCTCGAAAAGAGGCTCCTCTTCAATGAAAACGGAGGGGAGTTCGAGCCGCTCAAAATATGCGCACATCTTGATGCAAGCGAACTTCTCGGTGGAATAATGGGTTCCGCCCAACACGTTGATGCGGCTCTTTTGCTCAAAGGCATGGACCTTTGCGGACACATCGTTGTTGGCTGTTATGCCGGTAACGAGGGTCTTGACGTTGTTCTCAAGCATCTCGGAGACGACCGCCAGATCGTTGCCGCCGCCTGCAACAACTGCAACCCTTCCATCTGGGATAACGCTGTCCCCGTACGGATAGAGCCTCGTTTGATGGCCGAGGGTCTCGGAGAACACACGGTGCAACTCCTCAACAGACCTACACCCGATCCTGCCGATAATGCCTGCCAACGCGCCGCAGTAGTCAAAAAACGGTCGCTCAACCTCTATGCCCAGCGCGTCGGCCAACGTCTTCGTCGTCGAATACTCTCCGAAATCATCTAATGGTACGTGAAGGTTATAGACGGACACCCGGTTTCCCTTGAGCCTCTCTAGCGATTTCCTGTCCATTTGATAGAAAGCCGATGGCCTCCTGATATCCCAAACGGCCGCATGGTGGACGAACAGCATGGCATCCGTTGCTCCTTCGGCAAGCACCCTTCCCATAACGTCCTCGCTTGGGAAGACAGCCGAGTACACCTTGTTCACGTCCGTCGCGAAGTCGCAGACCAGCCCCATGCTTCTTTTGATGAAGTTGGGTGAGAGATACCCTTCGATCTCGCCCATGTGCTCCGCCCACCTGTCCCACAGACCCTCCGAAATAAAGTCATGCTCGAGGTGGTCGTATAGCTCGGCAGCTTTCATGGTGTAGCCCACCTTCCCGTTGCCGCGCTGTCTTGCCGCTTGGCCATACTCTCGCTCATGCACGCCGACGTTCCCGTTTGGCATGGCGGCGGCGCTCCTGCCGGTCGCGGCGACGCCCCCGTTTGACGCTATGGCGCTCTTTGCGCGAGGGCCTGTCGTGCTCGGTCACAAACCAGTTGAGCGTCCCTGAGACGATGCTGATCACAATGCTGCCCCAAAAGGCCGGCCAGAAACCCATCACATGAAACCCGAACCCAAAGCCCTGGGCTATCCATCCCGAGAACCACAGAAGCCACGCGTTGATGACGAGGTTGAATAGGCCGAGCGTGAACACGATGCAGCCGATGGCACCGATTTTCAGCACCAAACCGAGAGTAGCATTGACAAGTCCTATGATGAGTGCCGAGAAAATGACGGCGGCCACCGCATTGCCGGAGACCTCAATCCCAGGGACGAGGATTGCCGCTGCCGCAACAGCTATCGAGGTGACGAGCCACCGGACCAGGAATTTCATGAGCGCTCCTCTTTCCAAATCCTTCTGCCAAACACAGGGTATGCTATTTGTAGCATGCTTGCTTCCCTAGGCCTCGTTTTGTGTGTCGTCTGGCGTGTTGTCGGTGTGCGCCGCACGTGTCCGTACGCATCCGCACATACAGAGCCACACGCGCCCGCATACATGCGGACGCACGTGTGGTCGCTGTCAGCGGTGCCGTCAAAGGAGCCTCCACACGCGTCCTCGGACGGTTATCTCTGCACAACTAAAGGCCGTATTCGGAAAGCGCGCTCAGATCCCGCGCATCACGAAAACGCACCGTCATCCCGATCTGTCGCTCGGGATGTGCATCCCAAGACACACGGTTGATGTACACCTCAAAGGTATCTCGGTACCCGAGGTTGAGCATCTGGCTTAGCCTACCGTTTTCAGCGCGGGGGACGTAGCCGATCTTCCTGCCTCGATACATAACGGCCACTGCATCCGGGTCGTAGGGATTGTCAGACTCTGCGATCAGCTTAAGCCGAGTGCCGATTCTCAGTTTTTCTGCCACCAGTATTCCGTCATAGTGCGAAAAGCCTGCAAGGTTGCAGTTGAGAACTACTCTGCTTGTCATATACATAGCTACCCTCTTCTCATCAAAACGGTGGAACGGATCTGCCGTGGCCACAAGGTGCGGCTACAGAAATGCAGCTGTAGAAATGCGGCCGCAGCAGCATAATAAAGGGAGGTGCTGACATTGGGCTTCTGGCCTTTGTAATGTGCGTCTCGCGGGCGGGCGAGTCCCACAGCGGATTTTGGGAGAAGGGCTCAAGATCAGGTCTTGTGACCCTGTCTCGATCTTTGAAGAACCTTAACCTTTTTCTCCCCGGTAGTTTGATTTTCACTGGCAAGATTTCCAAGAAGAAAGCTGTGGGGGGGGGGACGTTGACATAGCATAGGCGGATATGTTGTTACGGTGCGGGAGGATCTCTATGGAACACAACGTGCTCGTTTGCGACGACGACGAAGATATTTTGTCGGCACTTAAAATATACCTGTGCCAAGAGGGGTACAAGGTAATCAAAGCCCAGAACGGTCTTGAGGCTGTTCAGGCCGTGGAGGGCGAGACCGTCCATCTGGTCATCCTTGACGTTATGATGCCGATAATGGACGGGATCCAGGCGGCAGTGAGAATCCGAAAAATGAGCAACGTGCCGATCCTGTTCCTCAGCGCAAAGAGCGAGGACACTGACCGCGTGCTCGGCTTGAATATGGGCGGCGATGACTACATCACAAAGCCGTTTAACCCTGTGGAACTGCTGGCGCGCGTCCGAGCGGCGTTGCGTCGCTATGCAAGCTTGGGAGGGCTTGAGGAGACAGCGCAAGAAGCAGCCCCCAACGGTGCCTGTTATCAAACAGGCGGCCTTGTCCTCAACGATGGTCAAAAGCGGGTCACGCTTGATGATGAGGATGTTGCGCTGACCCCCCTTGAATATAAGATTTTAAAGCTGCTGATGTCTCACATGGATCATGTGTTTACGTCGGCGCAGATATATGAGGCGGTTTGGGACGAGCCTGCCTTTTACGTGCCAAAAACCGTGTCCGTACATATCCGGCACATTCGGGAGAAGATCGAGATCAATCCCAAAGAGCCGCAGTATCTAAAAGTCATGTATGGCCTTGGCTATAAGGTGGTGAGGCTGGTATGAGCGGTGGGACCGGCATGGGCAAAGCTTTACGGTCACCGGTAGCGAAGTGTGGTGCATTATTGGCAGGGTATGTCGCTGCCCTGTCGCTTGCGCGCTCCTATAGCGTGAGCTTTGATAGGGGTCTGGCGGCGACCCTTCAGGGCTTCCCTGGCCAACTGAGGGTAAGGTCGGTGGTTGTTGCGTTGCTTTTAGAGCCGATGCCCGCTGTGCTGCTTTTTGTGTCCTGCGTTGTCGTGTTTGCACTTTCGGTCTGGGGCTCAAAAGCGAGGGAAGAGCCTCCCGTTTGGCGCAGTATTGATGGTGCCTGGTTGGTCGTATCGGCGTATGGCGCTGTTTTGACATGCATCCATTTTATGCGGTCTCCTTTCGCGCCTTCCTTTGGGTACCACTCGCAAATGGTTTTTTTCTCAGCGGTCGTGTACGCCATTGTCATGGTGCTGCTGGCCGAGATAGTAGCGCGGGTCAGGGACGGGCAATTGCAGCACACACTGTATTGGCCGCGGTTCTTTGGGCTGTATCCTCCCAGGCGGCCAGTGGGGCTACTGATGGCGTTACTCCTAGCGGGGAATCTGTTGCTCCTCTTTGTCTCATGTCCGATCGATGCGGCGATAGGCGCGCGCCTGAGAGTGCTTCTACTACTACTTTTGCTATCCCATCTGGGCGCGTTAACGTACCTCTGTGCCTTTGTCCTGTCGTTGTCGATGGAGTATGACAAGGCAAACTCAGAAAAAATCCGAGCCGAGCGGTTCAAATCCGAGCTGATCGCCAACGTTTCCCATGACATTCGAACACCGCTTACCTCGATCATAAGCTATGTGGATTTACTGAAGGGTCTGCCCATCGAAAGCGCTGATTTTACGGAGTACGTGAATGTGCTCGATAGGAAGACCATTCGTTTGAAAACGCTTACGAGTGACTTGATGGAAGCATCAAAGGCGGGGACAGGAAATCTGGATGTTGATATGTGCGAAATCGACCTGGTTGAGATCATCGGTCAGGTTGCGGGGGAATTTGATGATCAACTCAACGAGCGCAGCGTGGCGCTTGTGTTCCGTCAGCCTGATACACCTGTTCTCACAAAAGCCGACAGCAGGCATTTGTGGCGGATTTTGGAAAACCTTTTTGGCAATGCCGCAAAATATGCTATGCCGGGAACCCGCGTGTTCGCTGAGATCACCCTGCGCGATGACAAACCGGTTTTCTTTCTACGGAACACATCGCAAAACCCGATAGATTTGCCCGGCGATATTTTGACGGAGCAATTTATCCGTGACGACCGTGCCCGGCACGCCGAGGGCAGTGGGCTAGGGCTTTACATCGCAAAAAGCCTTGCAGAATTGATGGGCGAGCAGCTTGTGATCCGCGCAACGGGGGATTTATTCGAAGCGGAGATGCTGTTTGGCTAAGAGTTCTCTTCTCAGGGCCCCAGGCAGTCGACTGGGATCACATGCACGCCGTCGCTTCTCGTGTGAAGCGGGCCGCCGCCTGTAACCACGCAGAGAAAGGCAGGTTCCGTCCCGCCTTTCGAAACAAGTTTCGCTTGGAGTCGTTTTAAGGCGACCGCCCCTTCCTCGACCCTGTGTGCCCCCATCTTTATCTCGATTCCCGCCCACTGTGTTCCGATTTCGACGATCACATCAACCTCAAGGCCGTTCGCATCGTGGTAATGGCTGAGTTTTGCTCCAGGCACCTCGGTATAGACGAGCAAGTCTCTAGATAGTGTCTACACGAGATTGTGTTAATATGGGGAAAACCATCGTCAAGGAGGTTTTCCTATGTCGGCAGCATACCACCGCCATGATATCAGCGACGGCGCATGGGCGCTCCTCGCCCCTCACCTGCCCGGTCAACGGGGGCAGTGGGGCGGCATCGCCGAGGACAATCGCAGGTTCATCAACGCGGTGTTCTGGGTGCTTCGGACAGGCGCCCCTTGGCGCGACCTGCCGCCTGACTACGGGAGATGGGGCACCGTGCACCAGAGGTTCATCAGATGGCGGGACGCAGGGAGGTGGGAGGCCCTTTTAGAGGTGGTCATCGATGAGCCGGACTTCGAATGGCTCATGGTCGACGCAAGCCACGTCAAAGTGCACCCCCATGCGGCAGGGGCGGTCGGGGGCAACGAGGGCATGGGGCGCACAAAAGGGGGCTCAGCTCGAAGATACACCTGGCCGTGGATGCGCATGGTATGCCGCTCAGAGCATTTGTTACAGCGGGTACCGTCGCGGATTGCAGCTATGGGGGGAGGCTGATCGAGGGGATCGATGCCGATGCGCTGCTTGCCGACAAGGGCTATGACACAGACGCGGTCGTCCATGCCGCCCTTTCTGCCGGCATGGAGGCCGTGATCCCCCCGAGGAGGAGCCGCAAGGTGCAGCGCGGCTACGACAGGCACCTGTACAAGAGGAGGCATCTCGTGGAGAACGCCTTCCTTCATCTCAAGCGTTGGCGTGGCATCGCGAAGCGCTACGCGAAGCGCTCCGACTCCTTCCTTGCTGCTGTGCACATCCGATGCCTCGTCATCTGGCTAGACGTTCTGATCTAAACTCGTGTAAACACTATCTAAGGCAGAGGTTTTCGAAAATCCCGCCGAGCGTGCGCGGATCTCTCATTAAGTCACTTGGGCGAGCCTTCAGGGCACTGACAGCAATAGAAGGGTCAGCAAGCATTCTTTTGGGTGCCTTGCGCAAACGGAGCTTGTCACGAAGCTCGGGAAACCATTGAGGTATCTCCTCGACAACGTAAAGCCGTGTCAACACGGAAAGGTATTCTGCTACGGTTTGCCTGGTGGTCTCGGCAAAACGCCCCTGTACATCGGTAACTATTGTGTTCAAAAGTGCCGATGTCACGTTTGTTCGTGCTATCGATGCAAGCAGATGCAATACCAGCTCCGGATTTCGTTTTACATTGTCTGCACTTGTGATATCTGTCCCCGCAAGCGCTATGTTATATTGCTCCGGCAGTATTCCCGCATCTTCTTTTGCAACACCGATGTTCTCCGGCCATCCCCCTCGAACGGCAAGGTCGATGAGTCTTTCCTGCGAAAGCCCGGAAGCATCGGGCTCTATCGTTCCCCCATCGAACAGCTCCGAGATACTGGCCGCACCGGACGAGTCCCCGCTTTCGCACAGAGACATGGTGCGCATGCGGATCTTCCCAATTCTTCCTGCACCACTGTGAACAAAGGAGCCATCTTTTGGTGTCACAGAGCCTGTCAGTATGTATAGGCCTTTTTCTTTCGTCCGGTCTGAGGCGAACCGAACTGCATCCCATATTCCTGGAGCCTCCTGCCACTCATCGACAAGAAGCGGCTTTTTGCCTGTTAGAATTGCCGCTGGGTTGAGCCTTGCGGCCTCGCGGGTCGAGTAATTATTCTCGGGATCCAAGATGTACACGGCGCTATTGGCGTGATTAAGGGCCGTCCAGGTCTTACCGCACCATTTCGGCCCTTCTATTGATAGGGCTCCAAACAGGCTCATATACCGTGCAATCCTGCTGTCTACCAGCCTCGGCCTGTATCCTGGTTCAGTAAGTGCCATGTGCCCGCTCCTCGCTATCTGATAACGGCCATTTGCCCTGCATGGTGGTGGCTGTTCGCCCTATGCGGCAGGCCGTCGTTCTTACAGCTAACCATTTGCATGGATTTCAGTTAACCATTTGCATGGACGTTTTGTTCAATATGATATCTTTTTAATATTAAAAAGATATCATCAGCATCTCAGGGATGCCGCAGAGGCACTTCAGATGCGCATCAAGTGCGCCTCAAGATCAGGTAGGTGTTCAGGTTGTTGGTCCTGCCGTCTGACACAAGCCGGGAGACTACAGCCGCGATGTCTGCGACCGACTCGGCCAACTGGCCGATCTCGGCATCAGAAAAGCTGTGGCAATAGCGATATGCGCCTGGCAGGTTTTTCCAGCCGAGCAGACAGTCGCCGTCGGCCAGCCCGCCGCCGAGCAGCGATCCAAGCTCTTTCAGTGCATGCTCATGTACGGCCTGCGCCTTATTCCGCAGATCCTCGTTATTTAGGAACTGCCAGAATGATGCGATGACATACCCGCCAGGGCGGGTCTGCATCACAAGGCTTGCGAGGATCTCTTTTCGGTGGCTCGGAAGTGGGACATGATGCATGAACCCGAACGAGACAGAGAGGTCGCACAAGGGAGCCGCTAGCTGGTCATTGATTCGCTGTCCGTTGCATAGCGCGCCAAGGACATCGAGGCTCTGGTAGTTCACCGAAGGCATCCGTTTGAAAGGCGTTCGTGCCAAGGATGCTCGCTCCAAGGGCACCCGCACGAGAGGCGCTCGATCTGAGGGTGCCTGAGGGACAATGCTGTCGCAGTTGTCCACCGCGTCAACGGTAATGCGGGACTCAGGGAACGCAGATGCCAAAAACGCCTCGAATCTCAGGTTGCCACAGGCAAGATCGAATACCGAGAAGTCCTGCCATCCGTCAGGGCAAGCGCCTCTAAGCGTCGCGAGACACTTGTGCCATCCTGGCCAGGGCGCGCTTCGTGTCTTTGAAAACGAGGCACCATGGCGGCGATAGAACTCGTTATTGATCTGATGAAGCGTCTCAGCTGTTTTGATATCCATAGCCATCATTCATGCCATTGCTTATGTCGTGACCCACGTCCACCGCCCACATCCACCGCCCACGACTCACCACGTCCATCGTTCACTGCCCACCATAACCCATGGTTCGCGCGATCCACATCCATCGCATAATCACGGCGCAACCACCGCACGTGCGCTGTGGTCATTATAAAAATTGAATCCCAACATACGACATAACTGCCTGTAACGTCGTTTCCCTGCCGGCGGTTTCCTGACCCCTTTGGATCTGATTATGTTGTATGTTGGGATTCAGTTTATAAAATCATGTTGTGGAAGCGATTCTTTTGGAGATACTCGGCGAGATTAACAGGGTGGGGCATCTGGACGATAAGGCCCTCACCAGGATTATCCGTGCGCACAGCAAGGGGCTTGGCGATAGGGATCCCGCTAGCAGGGGGCAGTACCACCCGAAGCGGAAACTGCTGGCCTATTATTTCAGGACGAAGGAGTCGGATCCCAAGCGTTGGGCCAGCTGGCGCATCGACCAAGCGACAGAAAAGCACCTGCTCCGTGCGCTGCGGGTCAAACCACGCCGAACCGCTTCAGGCGTTGCGACAATCACCGTCATAACAAAGCCCTGGAAGTGTTCGAGCAACTGCTTGTACTGCCCAAATGACTTGAGGATGCCCAAAAGTTACCTAAGCGATGAGCCTGCATGCCAGAGAGCCGAGCGGAACTACTTCGACCCGTATCTGCAGGTAGCATCCCGTTTGCGCGCCTTGACGCAGATGGGGCACAACACCGATAAGGTCGAGCTCATCATTTTGGGAGGCACCTGGAGCGATTACCCGACCGGGTACCAGATCTGGTTTGTTGCCGAGCTGTTCAGGGCGCTCAACGATGGCGACAACATGCATCGCCACGTTAAGAGGCGGCGCAGGTTCTACAAGAACAAAGGGCTTGGCAGTACGAGTGAGGAGCTACAGGGGTTTGTCGGCGAGAAGCAGCGCGAGGTAAGCCTCGGCCAGCTCACCTATAACCAGGCGATAGAGCAGCTGTACGGGAACAGCGATGTCTGGAAGGCCATCGCCTTTATGCAAGCGGCCGACTTTGACGAGCTGGTCAAAGAGCAGGGCATAAACGAGACCGCTCGGCACAGGGTTGTCGGGCTGGCCATTGAGACGCGTCCCGATACCGTTACCTGTAGCAGTCTGATGCTGCTCAGGCGGCTCGGCTGCACCAAGGTCCAAATGGGCATCCAGAGTCTGAGCCCCTCTGTCCTGCGCCTGAACAACCGCAACATGGATGTGGGCACGATCCGCACGTCATTTGAGCTGCTGCGTCTTTTTGGCTTTAAGATACACGCGCACTTCATGCTGAACCTCTATGGGTCGTCAAGCGAGGAGGACAAGCGCGATTACCGGCAGTTCGTTACCGAGAAGATGTACCTGCCCGACGAGGTGAAGCTCTACCCCTGTGTCCTCGTCGATGGGACGGGGCTGTGTGCGCATAACGCCAGCACGACCCCGCCTGCGGGCACCGATGCGGTCGCGGGTGCTACCACTAGCATGACCCCGCCTGCGGCATGGCGGCCGTACGCCGAGGAGGAGTTGATCGATCTCCTGGTGGCAGACATGCTCATAACGCCACCGTTCATGAGGATCTCCCGGATGATCAGGGATATCTCCGCCCACGATATCTTGGCTGGGAACAAGAGGGCCAATCTCAGGCAGCTTGTAGAACGCCGAGCCAAAGAGAGAGGTGGAAGCATCTCTGAGATCCGCTGTCGAGAGATCAGCACGAGCGAGATCGACATCGGGCATCTTGCGCTCGAGACTTTGCCTTACGAGACCACTGTCACCAGCGAACACTTCTTGCAGTGGGTGACGCATGAGGGCAGGATCGCTGGGTTCCTGAGGCTATCGCTGCCAAAGGCCGAGTGCGTAGAGGCCGCGCACGCGGGGCAGCAGCAGGCATACGCAGGGTCTCAGCAGCAGGCTGCTTTGCCTATCGGCCTCGGCGAGGCGATGATCAGGGAGGTCCACGTCTACGGCAAGGTCGCCGAGTTGCGTAGGCCTGGCGAGGGTGCGAGTGGCGAGGATGTGGCCGGAGCACACGAGGGCGCGGCTGCCACGGAGGCGCGTAGGCCTGGCGCAGGTGCGGGCGGCGAGGGCGCGCAGCACCTCGGCCTCGGCAGGCGTCTTATTGAGGCCGCGTGCGATATCGCAAGAGCCCAGGGATACGCAAAGGTCAACGTCATCAGCTCTGTCGGCACGCGGGAGTATTACCGAGGCCTCGGCTTTAGGGACAACGGGCTGTATCAGCAGATGGTCTTATAGGGCATAGGGCGGGCAGCATGTCGTGACTGCCTGCCACGACCGAGAATGAAATAGGCGGGGCACCCTATTTTTGTAGCGACTTTATGAATAAACACAACAAACGCGATGCTGCATACCTGCTCCTCTAGCAATGGCTCTATAATTAGTATGGCGCTACGCAGGAGAGCGCTACACGAAATGAAGGAGCGCACAATGTCCGAGATGCTAGAGTTCCAAGAGAGCAGCGAGACTCCTGAAAGCAACCTTCACGCGATTGAGAAGTCGGTAGCTCTGACACCTGCCGAGCAAAGCCTCGTGGAGCAGCGTGCTGCGAGCATTGTGCTTAACAGCAACGAGATCCAGGCGTACGGCGCGTCTGCGCAGGGGAAGATCTCCGCCTCGCTTGGTAGGGCACGGGGCAAAGACCTCGGCGAGGTCGGGACGCTGATCAGCAACCTGATGATCGATCTCAAAGGGTTCAACCCCAACGAGCAGCCAAGGGGTATCGCTGGGCTGATTCGCAAGGGTGTGATCAGCCTCGCGAAACTACAAGCCAAGTACGCCACGCTGGAGTCGAGCGTCGACAAGGTCGCCGAGCAACTAAAAGGGCACAGCCGTCAGCTCCAAGCAGACAACAATGTGCTCGACACCATGTACGACAACAACCTCGACTACTATCAGGATCTGACACTCTACATCCTAGCTGGCAAGCAGCGGCTCACGCAGGCAGATGCCGAGCTGAAAGCACTTCAGGCGAAAGCGGAGACGACGGGCAACGAAGCCGACATTGAGGCGGCGCAGCGCTTGAGCGAGGCCATCAACCTGCTTGATAAGCGGCTGTACGACCTTCAGTTGACGCGCGTCGTCTCGATGCAGACCGCTCCGCAGCTGCGGCTCATCAAGGCTGGTAACGCCGCCATGGTGGCCAAGATCGAAAGCACCGTCACAAACACGATCCCTCTGTGGAAGCAGGGGATGCAGATTGCACTTTGCCTGGCGAACCAAGCAGAGGCCATCCGAGCGCAGGCCGCAGTCGACGAGACCACCAACGAACTCCTTAGGCGTAACTCCGAGAACCTCAAGACGGGAACTATTGCAGTCGCCAAGGCATCCGAGCGCGGTGTTGTCGACATAGAGACGCTGGAGAGGACGCAACAAAACATCCTGAGCACCCTTGACGAGGTTCTTGCGATCCAGGCGGATGGCAGGCAAAAGCGCCTTGAGGGAGAGGCAAAGCTCCAGGTGCTTGAGGAGGAGATGAAGCGCAAGGTGCTGGAGGTCAGCGGGCGTGCATAAAGCGCTGCGATTCGGGCTGTCTGTTACCGCGCTCGGCGCAGCGGGTGTATTGGTGTCGCTCGCACCGAGGGTGAGGGTGCACCTCATTATTAGCGTGGGTATTGTGGGCGCGAACGCCATCTCGACGGCAGCATGGGCGGTTTTAGGCGTAGGGCTGGTATCAGCCGCCCTCGGCTGCATACCCGTTGCAAGGAATGCGCTTGGCTCGCTTGCGGACTCAAAGCGGAGCGGTGCGCTTGTCGCAGCCGATAACCCCGCGATTGTCCGCAAGGAGCTTACGAGGCTGGCCGCGAAGCTGGCAAAGGCGCATCCGGAAGCGAGCGCCGGCATCGATAGGTGTCTAGCGCAGATGGACAGCATGGACAAGTGGCAGGCGCAGCTTGACGAGATCTTGAGGCTCACCGATACAGGTGAGAGCTGGGGTGATGTGGTCGGCCTGCTCGGCTCAGTCGAGGGGACGATCTGTGAGAACATGCGGGTCGTCATTTTGCGGGGCATCGCGTACGACCACACCGACTTGAGCGGCGAGGAGTACGCGCAGATTATCGCCGCGCAGTTGAGGAAGAACGAGGCGCTGCTCGGCAAGTGCAAGGAGACGCTTGCGTATGTCGCCGACCTGATCGGCAACAATACCGGTGCCGAGGATATGGTTGAGCTGGAGGCATACCTGTCGGTTCTACGCGACATGGTGAATCGGAACAATCCGGAAAGAAAAGAAGAAGGGCAACTCCCATGAAGCGGCGCAAAGGGATCCTATCAACAGTTATCGTAATGGCGCTCGCTGTCTCGCTGTGTCTTGCGGGCTGCAGGCTCTCAGACGACAAGCTCTCGCAGAAGCAGGCCGAAGAGAAGCTGAGCGCGCTTGCCAGCAAGGTGAAGGCGCGAGAGGTCGGCCACAGCCCGGACAACAGCTGGGTCGGCTCCAGCGGCTCCATCGACGAGCTGCCCGACATCGACCTGAAGTACCCGGTAAGCGTCTCTGGGAAGGGCGGCACGACGGTCGAGATCTTCTCTTCGACAGAGAAATCGGCGAAGGACGGCAGCGGGTGGCTCGATATACAGGCAAAAGCGTTCAACGCCGCGCGCAAGGACATGTCGGTGTCGGTCCGCCCCATCGCTTCCGGCTCCGCGGTGGGATACATCACGAGCGGCAAGCATGTCCCGGAGGCATATACCCCGTCCAACGTGCTCTGGGTCGAGATGCTCAAGGCGAAAGGGGTAGAGTCTGCGCTCATCTCCGAGAAGCTCACGGGCAACACCGCCGGCATACTGATGAAGCCCAACGTCCACAAAAAGATCGTGGAGAAGTACCAGGAAGTGACGATTGATACGGTCGTCGAGGCGGTGCTGGCCGGCGATCTCGTTGTTGCCCACACCGATCCTAACGTCTCCTCGACGGGGCTTAACATCATGATCCAGGAGCTCTCCGCCTTCGACAGGAACGACCCGTTTGGTGCTGCTTCGCGCGACATGATGCGCAAGTTCGTCGATAAGATCCCTCCCGTGAGCCCAACGACTGCCGAGACGGTCGAGGTCGCCAACAAAGGGCTTGCCGATGCTATCTTAAGCGAATACCAGTCGTGGAAATCCGATCCTACGCTCAAAGACTGGGTGTTTGTCCCGATGGGGGTCAGGCATGATAGCCCGCTTTATGTGGTCGCCGAGAACGCTACGCCCGCCCAGCGCAAAGTGTTAGAGGCCTTTGCCGAGTTTTGTGCTACGCCTGCCGCACAGGCATCGGCGACGTCCCTCGGTTTTAACCCTACAGATGGGTACGAGGGCGTGGCAAGTGGGCTGTCGGGCACTGAGCTCTATACCGCGCTTGACTTCTGGAAACAGAACAAGGACGCGGGAAAAGCGGTTCTGAGCGTGTTTGTCGCCGATCGCAGCGGTAGCATGGCGGGCGAGCCCCTCGAACAGCTGAAGATATCGCTCCTCAACGGAAGCAACTACATAAACGAGAATCACTACGTTGGCATGGTGAGCTACGCGAATGCCAAAGACATCACCATCGATCTTCCCATCGACCGCTTCGATGCCAAGCAGCACTCGCTTTTTTACGGTGCGGTGCGCGACCTTGAGGCAGACGGGCAGACAGCGACCAACAGCGCCCTGGTCGTTGCGATGGACATGCTCGTCAAAAAGCGTGACGAGCTTGGGCTTTCTGATGCCAAGTTGCGCATCTTCCTGCTTAGTGACGGGCTGGAGAACCAGGGCTACAGCCTCAACAGTGTGCGCGGGGTGATCGGCGGCCTCAATATCCCGATCTACACCATCGGCTATAACGCCGAGCTTACAACGCTCGAAGAGCTGGCGGCCATTAACGAGGCGTACTACACGCCCGCAGAGAGCAACGACGTGATCATGAAGATCAAGGAGCTATTCACTTCCCAGCTGTAAGGGAGGGGCGTGCAGGGCGCGAGATGCAGGGCGTGCGGTGCGACGTGCGAGGCCATGTGGCGGCTCGCGGCGGGCGCTTATTGCTGCCTGATCGTTTGGAAAAGCCATCAAACAAGAAACTGAATCCCACCATACAGCATAAGTGGTTATTGAGTACTATCATCTACCTGCGGTTTTGCGGAGCAAATAGCTCTGATTATGCCGCATGGTGGGATTCAGTAACAAGAAAATGCGCGAAATGACAGAGTGTGAAACGGCATCCTGACAATATATCAAAAAAGGAATATACTATGAGGAGACAACCTTTTGTTTGATGTGGAGTATTACGAATTTTCAAATGGCGAAAAGCCTGTCGAGCAGTTCCTTGACAGCCCTGACTTTAAAATGCGTGCGAAAGCGTTGGGGAGTATCGACATACTTGCAGAGTTTGGCACTGCGCTTCGGGAGCCGTACTCAAAGGTGGTAGGAAAAGGTTTGTTTGAACTGCGAATCAGGTTTGCTGGAGATATCACGCGGATATTTTATTCCTTTGAGGGTCTAATACCCCGCCCCTTGGGGCGAATACACCGTCGCTTGCGACGGTGCGGCAAGTCGGCGTGCGGTAGAATCCAGGGGGCAGAAAGAGGCCTCCCGGACATGAGTGCCCCCATTCGGCTCTCACACAACGTCTCGGTCCTGGTATACCACTTCGTGTGCCCGGCAAAGTACCGGCGCGTGGTCTTTGACGGGCAGGTGGACGAGACGATAAGGGACGTATGCGAAGGGATAGGGCTCCGCTACGACATGAGGCTCCTAGAGCGTGTCGTCACAAGATACTCAACCAGAGGGCGATACAGCGAATCTGGATGGCGGCGAGAAAGGATGCGCTACGTTTGGCATAGCGCGTTGCGATGCC
>Ga0123353_10002152_pt1 | contig 24355 bp, 23 predicted proteins | sample TergutLab28metaG_3_FD_92763 | JGI IMG/M metagenome (GOLD analysis project Ga0123353, IMG submission 92763) | Labiotermes labralis P3 segment gut microbial communities from Petit-Saut dam, French Guiana - Lab288 P3 | ecosystem: Host-associated > Arthropoda: Insects > Digestive system > Gut ... | reverse complement strand
TGCTTGTGAATTGTATTCCGATTCCGACGGCCGCACATTCGATACGGTGATCGGAACATTCCTCGAAGGAAAAGAGATCTGCCCGGGAGCAGGTATGCGCGACAAGACGCACACTCAGATATGCGTAACCGAATGCATATTGGGATATTTCAGGCCGAGAAGCGTCAGATGATATGATCTGCGTGACATTTCCCTGTCTGTTCAGTTTTTTGATATTAATTATCCGTGCGTCTTTCACGTATACCGTCACACATATCGGCAACTGAGCAGAGATCACATTTCGGACGGTTCGGAATGCACACCGCCTGACCGTGTCTTACGATATACCTGTTAATGTCGGACCATCTGTTCTCGGGAGTTATTCTCATAAGTTCGAATTCGGTCTCGTCGGGATTGCGCGTTCTTACAATTCCCATCAGATTTGCGATCCTGTGAACATGCGTGTCAACGCATATCGCCTGAAGCCCGAAAGCGTATGATCTTACGCAATTGGCGGTCTTTCTGCCGACCATCGGAAGTTTGAGAAGTTCTTCGATATCGGACGGAACGTTTGAATCGTATTCTTTAATCAGGATCTTGCACACATCGATTAACGCCTTCCCCTTCTGTTTCGGGAATCCGGCCGGTTTTATAAGATCGGATATTTCATCGATATCCGCGTTCGCTATCGATTCAACGGAATCAAACCTTTTGAAGAGGGCATCGGATGCCCTTCGTGTATTGTCATCTCTCGTTCTTTGCGACAGTATCGTTGCGATGAGAACACGGAACGGCGTCGGATCCCATTCCGGTGATAAACCTTCCGATGATCTTCCGGGATATGCTCCCTGTCCGTATTCTTCGGAAAGCCGGTCAAGCATCATTATAATATTTTTTTCAGGTATGATATCGCCTCCCCCGCCATGTGCAGCGATCCCGTTATCAAAACGGTACCCTTTCCTTTTTCCGCGTCTATGGCCTTTCCGATATTTACTTCGACGGATACGTCATCGGAATATTTTCTCATTATTTCCGCCAATTTTTCCGGAGGCATCGCCCTTTCCGAGTTTGGTGCCGTAATTATTATTTTCGATGCCGTTTCAGAAAAATGCCTGCATAACAGATCAGCGTTCTTATCGCCGAACATTCCGATTATCAAAGTTACTTTTCCGTAAGTTTCCAGTATATCGGTAACAAGCAATTCCGCACCCGCCGCCGTGTGCGTTGAATCAATGATCATATCATGTTCGGGAAAATATTCCATCCTTCCGCGCCATATCACTTCTTTCAATCCGTTCGGAATGGATCTTTCAATATCTCCGTTCAACAGTTTTACACATTCCGCGGCGATTGCGGCATTCTCCGCCTGGCACTTACCCGGTATACCTATCTCGTACACGTTCCCCGAATAGTCTATGGTCGCATATCCGTTCCGGAATGAGACGGTTTTCAAATTTTTGTTGACATTTATTACAACGGAATTCATTCTTTCGGCAACATTTTCTATGACGTCCAATGCGGCACCCGTGTTGGCGGTCACCACGGGTATTGAATTTTTTATGATTCCCGCTTTTTCGAATGCTATTTTCTCCACGGTGTCGCCCAGGATCTCCGTATGCTCCAAACTTATGTGCGTTATTGCGGTAACCGCCGGAACGCAAACGTTCGTTGCGTCCAGTCTGCCTCCCATGCCCGTTTCCAAGATCGCATATTCTGCGCCGATCCGTGAAAAATAAAGAAATGCCAGTGCCGTTGCAACCTCGAAGAATGTACAATCAATTCCGTCGGATGACATCTCATCGACCGCGGGTCTGACGGTATGCATGAGTTCTTCAAGCTCACCGTCCGTTATTTCCGTTCCGTTAACCGATATCCTTTCGTTGAACCTGATGAGATGAGGAGAAGTATACATTCCGACACTCACACCGGCGTTCAAAAGTATGGAGTAAATCATTGCGCACGTTGATCCTTTTCCGTCCGAACCGGCTATATGGATCGATCTGAAATCGTTTTGCGGGTTTCCCAACCTTTTCAGCAATTCAGTAACACTTTCAAGACCGAAACGCATCTTGTTTATTCCGAATCCGTCCATCCATTCGCTGAATCCCGCGGTCACGTTCGGTTATGGTTGCCGTCATTAAAATGTTCTCCGTTCACGGAGGATGAGATGTCTGCGATCATCTCTCTTACGGTCATTTTCTTTTTCTTGGCCATTGAACGCAACGTAACCATCGTTCCCGAACCGTATTGTGCCGCCTTTTTCGGTTTCTCGGCAAGTTCGGGCTGTCCTATCGCCTTGGCGACATCACGCAACAGCGGTTTACGGACCTCTCCTTCGGAAACCCCGTTCACGCCGATCTTGTTCACAACATTGACGACTTTTTCGTTCAAGTACGGGTAAACCGCCTTTTTTCCGAAGTGTGAAGCGACCGCATTTTCATGTGCCAGCGTTATGTTGATGAGTTGCGCCATATCATCTTTCAGCGCATCCGAGAATTGTTCTTCACCCATTCCGACATATTTCGAAAATCCTCCGAAAAGTTCGTCCGCCCCTTGTCCGCTGAGCACTGTGCTCTCGTCGGAATATTTGAGCACGAAATACAACGGAACTTCGAAAGACAGTGTTATCGGATTCACGGTGCCCGTGATCCGTATCATGTTCGGCAACTCCTTTTCAAGATAATTCTCATTTATCTCTATGTGATTCCATCTTATTTCCATGATTTTTGCCATTTCTTCGGCCGCCTTCACGTCATACGCGTCCGCAATGCCGACGGTGTACAATGTTACATCCGTATACTTCTTTGACAATGCCGCTATGATGCCGCTGTCAAGTCCGCCGGAGAACGCCACCGCGATCTTATTCCCTGCGGCAGTCTCCTTCACGGACGCATCCAGCGAAGACAATAATTCGCCTGTTAAATCTGCCGTTATCACACTTATATGTTAGAGCGTGCATAACTATAAATTTCTTATTGTTCGGTGCAACCGCTCCTGCCGATTATGAGCACAATGTTAACGTTTAATCTTTCAAACAGTCTGTCGGAATAACATACATGCCGTCATCGCGGCGGTATGCATATTCCCTGATAAGCAGGTCCTGCCGCCGACCGTAAAGGATGTGTTTGTCTTCCGGTATAACAGTATATAATCATGTTATGACATAAGGGGGAACATGGATGGCGTGACGCGCATCGGAGTATCACTTGAACCCGAACTGCTTAAGGAATTCGATGACGTCATAATGAAAAAAGGGTACGTCAGCCGTTCCGAGGCGATACGCGATCTTGTGAGGGACGCTTTGGCGGAAAATGAATGGAAGAACCCCGATCAATACATGGTGGGCGTTATCGTGATGATCTACGATCATACCGTCGGCAGTGTCAAAGAAAAGCTGATAACGATACAGCATGACCACGGCCACAGCATAAGCACGACGATACACGTTCATCTGGATCACGACAGATGTATGGAAATGCTTCTCGTCAGCGGCATTCTCAGCGATCTCAAGAAATTGGCGGACGAGATAACCGCGGTGAAAGGCGTGTTGCGCGGAAAGCTGACAATGGTGTCGCCGACCACCGGCAACATGCATCATTTGGGCCATCGACATTAATCCGTCGATAACATAACGACGGTCGCAAAAGTATCGCAACGATACGACAAGGCTTTATAATGTGTTGGTTTTGGGCATTCGAATGAAAAAACTTGTCATCACCGAAAAGGCGAACGCCGCCAGAAGGATATCAACGATCCTTTCGGACGGTCAGGCCAAGTCCGGAAGCGTCGACGGTGCCACCGTAATAACGTTCACCGCCGGGGATGACGAATACAGCGTCGTAAGCCTCCGCGGACACATCCTTGAGTTGGATTATCCCGATGAATACAACGACTGGAACGGCAGTTCTCCCGTTGATCTGGTATACGCGCCGCAGATCAAAACGGTGCGTGCGAAAAATACGCTTGAAGCGATACGCAGTCTCTCACTGATGTCCGATGAGGTGATCATCGCAACGGACTACGACCGCGAAGGGGAACTGATCGGCATGGAAACCGTGAGAGCGGCAAATGTCGACATGCAAAAAGTTAAGAGGGCCAGGTTCAGCGCGCTTACGAAAGGAGAGGTTGAAACAGCATTTGCGGAACTCACGGAACCCGATGTCAGATTATCGGATGCCGCGGAGGCGAGACAGATAGTCGATCTCACGTGGGGAGCCGTCCTGACACGGAGTGTTTCATTGTCTTCGGGACAGGTCGGAAAGAATTTCCTGTCCGTCGGCAGAGTTCAAAGTCCGACGTTGAAACTTCTCGTGGACCGTCACGAGGAAATAGAAAGATTCGAACCCGTTCCGTTCTGGAAGATCAACGGAAAATTCGGGATGCTTGCTTTCAAAGGAGAGCACAACGACAATCCGTTCTGGGAAAAAGAAAAAGCGGACGCCGTTCTGGAAAATTGCGGCTCGGTGAAAAAAGGTACGATATTAACGTATGACGTTTCAATGAAAGAGGAATACAAGCCGCCGCCGTTTGACACCACCGCCATGCAGGTCGAGGCCAACAAGATAGGCATACCTCCCGCGGCGGCCATGAAGATCGCCGAAGATCTGTACACAAGCGGTTACATATCATATCCGAGAACGGAGAACACCGAATACCCGAAAAGCTTGAGTTTACGGGGAGTATTGGAGAAGCTTAAGGATTCAAGCTTCTCGGAAGAGGTCAGGGAAGTGCTTTCACAGGAAAAGATATTGCCTTCGAGAGGCAAAAGGAGAACGACCGATCATCCTCCGATTTATCCCACATCGTCGGCTACATCCGACAAGATGAAAGGAGATAAATGGAAACTTTATGAGCTGATCGTAAGACGATTCCTGGCGACACTGGCACCCAATGCCGAATCGGAGATCACGAAATGCGTGATCGATGTGAACGGCGAATTATTCACATCCAACGGACACATTCTGATAAAAGCGGGATGGAAAAAATATTACGGAAAATATCTCAGCTCGAGCGATGTTTCCGTTCCCAAGCTCACGGTCGGTTCCGAGATCGACGTAAGATCGATAACGCAGGAAGAATCGCAGACAAAACCTCCGTACAGATACAATCAGGGTTCGCTCATACAGGAAATGGATCGTCTGAATCTCGGGACGAAGAGCACCAGACATGACATAATAGGAAAATTATTCTCAAGAAATTATGTACAGGGTAACAACCTGATACCGACATTGGTGGGCATTGCCATGACCCGTTCGCTGGAAAAGCACGGCGGCGGTATCACCGAACCTGAGATGACCGCCGCGCTTGAAGACAACATGGTGAAGATAAGCCTCGGAGAACGTACGTTGTCATCGGTCGTTGAAGAGTCTCAGAAGATGTTGTACGGTGTTGCCGAGAAGATAAACTGCGACCGTTCGGAAATGGGCGATGAGATCCGTTCGGTGATGAAGGAACAGCAACATATCGGCATCTGCCCGGCATGCGGCAGCACAATTTCAATAAAAAGATCGAAGAAAGGCAATTTCATAGGCTGTGACGGTTATCCTGAGTGTGCGCGTGCATACCCGCTTCCGAGAGGAGGGGGTACGCAGACCACCGAAGAAGTATGCGAGATATGCGGTCTTCCGAAAATGAAACTGATAAGAAGAGGTTTTCCGCCTCAGACCATATGTATCGATCCGAAATGCGAAAGCAACACATCAAAGAATGATCTCGGCGAGTGCCCGAAATGCGGCGGTCGCATCAGGACCATGTTCTCCAAGAACGGAAAAAGATTCGCAGGTTGTTCCGGATGGCCCGGATGCGATCAGACGTATCCTCTGAGGCAGACCGGAATGATAACTCCGCTGTTCGAAAAATGCGAGCATTGCAACTCCCCGATAATATCGATGGGCAACCGGACCGAATGCATGGACCTCGGTTGCCCGGGAAGAGTAAGTGCCAAAAGTGCAAAGAAGAGCACCGGGAAGGAATGATCAATCCAGCGGTATTATTCGTTTATGATCTTTATCCCGACAAAGCGGATCGCCGCATTTCGGATCTTCGCACCCGACCTCCGAATGCACCGTGATGTTTACGTCCGCAAGTACTTTCTTTAAATTGGATACAAGTATTTCTGCCGTTTTCCGTCGCTCCAATCCGTAGACTATCACATTCACGGTAAGCGAGTAATCGCTCACACTTCCCGTGAAGACCGCGCGGTTTCTCACGTTACCGTCATCGGTCGTTACGCTCACGGACAGGAAATCATCGCCGGATCTGACATTCATCTTTATGTGTCCGATCATCCACGAACCCGCGTCGACGCAATCCAAAGCAACGTGATGAAGCATGTTTGAAAACAGTGAATTAGCTTCATCCGCGGTCATCGGCGGCAATGAACCGTTGACAGTCGCCGCTATTGCGGCCGGTATAAAATCCTCGTCCGATGTCATATGAGTTCCATCACCTTCTCCATATTCACGCGTTTGTTCGCCTGAACTGCCATTATTCTGCCGGAATATGAAAATTCACGCAGATATTTTTCAATTTCATCCATCTCGGATGACGTGACCGTATCCATTTTATTGATCAGTACAAGGTCCGCAACACTCAACTGATTCCTGAGCGGGCGTTCGAACGGTTTCCTTATCTTAAGAAATCTTTCCGCATCTACCATAATTATGGTAAATATTGAAGTTACGGTTAATCCCGTAACATCGCCGACCGCATTGACCACGTGTTTCGGGTCCGCTATCCCCGTAGGTTCGATGATAGCGATGTCGGGATCCATAACGGCCTTCAATGTGCGCAGCGTATCTATCAATCCCGTCTGCATCGAGCAACAAATACACCCTCCTCTGAGTTCTTTCACCTTGAGTCCGCTGCGTTCCAATATCTCTCCGTCTATGCCGATGTTCCCTATCTCGTTTTCAATGATCGCGATCTTGAGATCTCGATCGGAAAGCATATCCGCGATACCCAATATGATCGAGGTCTTCCCCGACCCCAACATTCCGGAAACAATCAGAAGCCGCATCATCATGAGATGTGCGGATGATTAAAAAAAATTACGCTAGAACTTCGTCCAGAGTACCATCGAACAGTCCGTTCAAATGTTCTATATCGGAAGAAATCCTTCTGTTTCTGCACATTGTACATTCAATTTTTTTCCTCAGATTCTTTTTTGTCGATATTGTTCTTTTGTCCAGGGAAACTATGTTCCCGCATTTACAATATATTTTCAGCATGTCGCCCGCCCCGACGCTGTCGATCGTTAAGTGAGCGATCATTGAGCGTCAGCCTCAAGCGTGCGGAATACCGAGAAAGCATCCGCTGATAGTTTCACGTCCCTCATACACATTCCCCATTAGCGGCATACGACACACCATAGGTGCTGTTGCCGGGCCGCTTCAATCTACTAACTGCAAATTACATATAACTCTTTCGACAACTCACATTTCGAAGGTTATATATCATACAAAAAAAATGGTAATTAACACTATTAAGTGAAAAAAAACAGTTGGAAAAAAGACACCGAAATCATTAAATTACGGAGGTTAAAGCTCCCCCAATTGCTTCAGTTGCGAAAGCACGTATCTTCTTATCTCCGACGGCTCTTCTTTATATACTCTCTTGCCGGATTTGATCAATTGAGTTTCGAAGACATCCATCCCGGCACCGCAGGAACATTTTATATTGTCGCTCTCGGAAAGAGAGACATCCATCGAAAGACAATGCGGACATCTGTACGTATACTTCCTGCCGCCGAATTTTCCCTTCTTTGAAATGGATGAACCGTTCTTACACACCAGATCCATCGAAATATCCAATGTCGGTGCATTGCTTATCGATGACCCCACGCCGAATCCGGAGACACCGGAACCCATCAGTTCTCTGATGCTGTTCTCATTCAGGCCGCCCGATGCGATTATCTCCACGCCGTTGAATCCTTTCGAATCCAATTCCCATCTTACTTCCTGTATGATCTCTTTCAGCGACCCTCTTCTCGAGCTCGGCGTGTCCAATCTCACTCCTTTCAGATCTTTTACCAAATTGCATGCATTGATCGATGCTTCGCGTTCATCGGAAAAGGTGTCGATGAGCATTATTCTCGGAACGGTCTTCTCAATTATCTCATCGAATGCCGTGAATGCTGCTTCATCGCTTCCCATCATCAGCATCAACGAATGAGGTACTGTGCCCACGGCTTCCCTTCCGATTATGTCCGCACCGATCTTCGATGCAACATCATCGCATCCGCCTATGTACGCCGATCTGTCCAAAACTCCTGATATGGCGGGATGCATCCTTCTGTTGCCGAATGCCATTATCCTTTTGTCTTTGGCGGCACATCTGACGCGCGCGGCAGCCGTTGCGACACCCGAAGGATGGCAGAGCATACCGAGCATGGCCGTCTCCATTTCACCGAATTCCGTATACCTGCCGTGAATGTTCATCAGCGGTACCCGAATGCCTTTCTGCGTTCTCGAAGTGAATATCGTCCCCTCCGGAACTCCGAATATGTCCACGTTCATACCTTCCGTCAAACGAAGTACCTCTTCGGTTCCGCAAAGGACCGCCCACGGCCAATTGTTCGGTAAAGAGCCTAAAGTGAATTCAGCCCAGACCTCCGTTCTTTCCAATCCCTTTGAAAGAAGTATCTTTTTCGTTCTTTCAAAATAAACATCGGTGGTGTATGCACCCCTTATCTCATCCTCGCCGGCCGCAAACAGTCTTTCCATATCAGCACCACTCATATCGTAAACGCTCTTTTCCCCAAAAATGTTGCTTTCGAACCCAGTTCTTCTTCTATCCTGAGCAGACGGTTGTATTTTGCAGTTCTTTCGCCGCGTGCCGGAGCACCCGTTTTTATCTGACCCGAACCCCAGCCGACGGACAGGTCGGCGATGGTGACATCCTCGGATTCGCCGGAACGGTGCGATACCACCACTCCGTATCCGTTGTCGAAGCTCATCTCGGCCGCATTTCCGGCTTCGGTTATCGTGCCTATTTGGTTCACCTTCAGAAGCAAAGCGTTTCCCGCGCTCATCTCGATCCCGCGGGACAGACGTTTCGTGTTCGTGACGAAAAGATCGTCGCCCACCACCTGAACACGGCCGCCTATCTTTTCGGTAAGCGAAGCGGTCGATTCAAAATCGTCTTCGAAGAACGGGTCTTCGATACTGATAAGAGGGTATGCTTTCACAAGCGACACATAATAGTCGATAAGTTCACCCGCGGACAGCTTCATTCCGTCGATGCCGTACGCATCGTTGTTGAAGAATTCGCTTGATGCCGCATCCAACGCCAGGAATACGTCCTTACCGGGTTTGTATCCTGATGCGGATATCGCATCGATGATCGTGTCCATTGCTTCGGACGATGTTTTGATCGGAGGCGCAAAACCTCCTTCATCGCCTATGTTGACCGACGCGGCGCCATATTTTCCTTTGAGCAGGGTCTTCAGCGTTGCGTATATTTCGGCCGACATCATAAGACTGTCCGAGAACGATTCCGCACCCGCGGGAATTATCATGAATTCCTGTATCATCAGCTCTCCGCCGGCATGTTTGCCTCCGTTTATTATATTGAACATCGGAACGGGAAGTGTAACACCATCATCTCCGATGTGCTCATATAACGGTACGTTTTCCGCATACGCACCGGCATTCGCCGCTGCGAATGAAACCGCGGTGACGGCATTGCCGCCCATTTTTGTTTTGTTTTCGGTGCCGTCGAGATCTATCATCGCACGGTCTATTGCCGATTGATCGGTCACGTCCATACCGACAAGTTCTTCGGCTATTTCCCTTCGTATGTGTTCAACCGCTTTCATTACTCCCTTTCCGAGATATCTTTTTCCGTTGTCTCTCAGTTCACATGCTTCAAAAGAGCCCGTTGACGCTCCCGACGGTGCAATGGCGGTTATTTTGCGGCCGTTAACGGTTATTTCCGCTTCTACCGTCGGATTCCCTCTGGAATCCAACACTTCTCTGGCCCAGACACGTTCTATCTTCATCAATATCATCCTTCGTTATATTCGAACCGCTGAACGGCTTTCCGTTCGACGGCGTTGCTGTCTCCGTCCGTTCTAAAATTCAAAGGTAAACCGAAAGGTATCTCTCCGGTCGCCGGATTACCGTCCACGATCGAAATCATCATCTTTCTCTCCCCTTCACCGGATAATGAACTCAGCATGTGCTCCAAACAATTCAAAGTATATTAATTATGACAGATAACGCACTTTTACCCGCGCAATTATGTGAACACCGTTAAAACTCAATGGTGTAAAAAAATAATGAAAGGGCAGAAGCCCGTGTAAGCGCACGCTTATGATTTCCTGCTTTCTTTCGCCTTCGGCCTGAGCTTGCTGTACCCGCACTTACGGCATTTCGATGCTTTGGTGGGGTTCGTGGCGTAACAGCTCATACATACCGATTTGTCGAGGAGCCTGCTCTCAGCCTCTTTAAAACGCGCCATGTTAAATCTCCGTCTGCTCTCAACATGGAAGTATTATTTATATCTTCGTTGACGCCGATGTCCGACCGCATATGCGGCACGGTCATTTCTTCGGTTCGCCGACAAGCACAAGATACGCCAGCAATGATTCCAGCTGAATGCGCTCACTGCTTCCTTCAACCATACGGAATTCGATTTCTCCGGTGCGGTCGATGAACCTCACTTTATCGGAGTCGGGCATGTTCATATCGAAAAACGTTGAATGTATCTGTTTAATCACATCCTGCCCCGAAAGCCCGTATGATATCATTATCTCATCGAGCATATCCCTTGCGCCGACGAAATTGCCCGCCAAAGCCGTTTCCAGCATTTTTCTCACTTCTTCCGGGCGGGCCATTCCCGTTGTCTGATAGATCATCTCAATGTCTATCTCCTTTCCGGTGGATGCCGCCACCTGCAAAGAGTTCACGGCTCTCCTGAGGTCGCCTTTGGCAACGTGCACCAAACCGTCCAACGCAGAACCGTCAATTTTTATTTTTTCGTTCTTCACTATCTTTGTGAGATAATCGCGCACATCATCGGCGGTCAGCGGCCTGAACCTGAACACCGCGCATCTCGATTGAATCGGATCTATTATCTTTGACGAATAGTTGCACGAGAGAACGAAACGACATATTTTGGAATATCTTTCCATCGTTCTTCTCAGCGCAGCCTGCGCATCGGATGTCAATGCATCCGCCTCATCCATGAATATTATTTTGAAATCGGCTTTTCCCAACGGTGCGGTCCTCGCGAATTCTTTTATTTTTCCTCTGACGACATCTATTCCGCGCTCATCCGATGCGTTAAGTTCAATGAAATTTCCTTTCCACTCATCGCCGAAGAGTTCTTTGGCCATCGCCAGCGCGCATGTGGTCTTTCCGGTCCCCGCGGGACCGGTAAGCAACAGATGGGGCATATTGCCCGCCGTTGCATACGCTTTGAGCCTTTCCGTCACATGTTTTTGTCCGACAACCTCACCGAGGTTCTTCGGCCTGTATCGCTCCGTCCAAATCTCGTTCATGTCAGTATATACATTAACAACGGCCGTCTAAAATAAACTTCGCTTTTTTTCGGGACGTATGAGCAACACTATTATCAAGAATCTCAGTTATATCGTACGCATGAAGCTCATTGAAGCTTATAAGATCGCAATTCAGGCCGGAATTGATAATGATCCTCGTTCCGGGAAGGATATCGAACAGATACTGAAGGATGCGAAGGAAACGTACGACAAACTGGAAGACACCAAGAAAGAGTTCTTCGACCTTGAAAGACTTTGGAATCCTTATGCCGATACGAGATTATCGTTCGGTGATCCTGAAACCGTTGTAAAAAAGATCATGTGGGGCATTGACATCGGAACCGGCGAGATGCTGCTGGCGGACAGACTTAAAGAAAAAGGAACGGATGTTTCCGCGGTGGTCGGACACCATCCGCTGGGCCTCGGAAAATCGCCGTTTCCGGAGGTGATGAGCATGCAGAGCGACATGTATCATTCCGCGGGAGTACCGATAAACATTGCCGAAGGTCTTATGGATAAACGCATCGACGAAGTGCACAGATCGGTGATGGCATCCAATTACAATCAGAGTGTTGATGCCGCCAGGCTTCTTAATATTCCTCTGCTGTGCATACACTCCCCCGCGGATAACATGGTACAGCGATTTCTCGAAGATCTGTTCAGAAAGGAAGATCCGAAATATGTGGGCGATATAATCGATCTGCTGATGACCGTACCTGAATACAGGGAAGCATCAAAACAGAACTCTCCGCCCGAGATAATTTCAGGTAAGAAAAAGGGGCGCGCCGGGAAAATAGTATTCAAGATGACCGGCGGCACATCCGGCCCCAAGGAAATATATGAGAAAATGGCACAGGCCGGCGTCGGTACCGCCGTGGGAATGCATTTCCCCGACAACCATGTGGATGAAGCGAAAAAATACAACATAAATATCGTTGTGGCGGGACATATGTCATCCGACTCGCTCGGAATAAATTTAATAGCCGATATGTGGGAAAAGAAAGGTGTTGAGACGATACCGTTCTCGGGACTCATACGCGTAAGCCGGAATTGATATGTTCGACGAACGGAAGACCATTGTTGTCAGGGACGGTAAAAAATTATCTTTCGATTATGTTCCCGAAAAGCTCGTGCATCGCGAAGAGCAGATGAGCACACTGCGCATGCTTTTCAGACCCGTCTTCGAAGACGGAAGATCGGAGACCGCATTCCTCACCGGAACCGTCGGAACGGGAAAAACCGCCACGGTGAAAAGATTCTGCGCCGATGTGATGAAATACGCATCCGAGACAGGCATACCGATGGATTACGTGATCGTCAACTGCCGTCAGCGCAACACCGAGAGCGCGGTTGTCCTTCAGATACTGAGGCATTTTGACCCGGGGCACCCGGACCGCGGGTTTTCGGTACCTGAGATGCTCCGCACGCTTCGCGGACAGATATCATCGAAAAAGGTCAGGCTGGTAATCGTGCTCGATGAAGCGGACATCCTGATAAAAAAGAACGCCGCCGACCTGATTTATCAATTATCCAGATTTAATGAGGAATATATCGGAATATCCGCATCCGTATCGTTGATACTGATCGCGCAGGATTATATACTCGACAGCATGGACGGTGCTTCGCTTTCCACCTTCAAAAGAACGAATACCATTCGATTCAGTAAGTATACGAGGGACGAACTTCGCGACATAATCGTGATAAGAGCCAATGAATCCTTATTCATGGAAAAGGTACGTGAGGATTCCGTTGATCTCATAGCGGATATAGCATCGGAATGGGGAGATGCCAGAATCGCGATCGACATACTCGATAAATCTGCCAGAAAAGCGGAGAATAAAGAAAACGGAGAGATAACGGCGGAAGAGGTGCGCGAAGCCAAAGCGATGATATACAGCGTTGTGACGGAAACAAAGCTTTTGGATCTCGATATGAATCACAGGATGACACTGCTTGCGATATCCCGTTCCATAAAGGACAAAGCGTACGTGACGACCGGTGCCGCCGAAAAGACGTACGGGATCGTGTGCGAAGAATATGGTGAAACTGCAAGGAAGCACACACAATTCTGGACTTACGTTCAGAATCTTGAAAAATCAGGTCTTATATCAACAAGCGTGCGCGGAGACCCCGACGGCGGCCGAACGACGTATATCTCATTGCCCGACATACCGTCGAAGGTGCTTTCCCGTAAACTGGAAGACATCATGGACCTTTGATCTTTGATAATAACTCCATAACCGCCGATGCGGTTGATGTCACCGTATTCATCGTTTCGATCTCATCCGGCAATATCCATTTGAATTCAAGATTCTCTTTATTGAGTGCAACGTCCGCTGAATCATGAACGAACAGAAAAGGATGAACAACCCATATGACATCATCTTCGCGCACCAATACCGGGTCGAGGGAAGCGGAAGGCGATGAAACCTTTAACCCCGTTTCTTCAAATATTTCTCTTATTGCGGCATCAACAACGGATTCACCGTCTTCTGTTTTACCGGCAACGAGAGACCATACGCCGGGAAATGATCCCGCGCCGTCGGGACGTTTGAGCATCAGTATCTTTCCGTTGACCATGACTGCCGACGATACCGATTCGATCGTTCTGACATTATGTATTTCCGCACTGCCGTTATCGCCGTCAACGGTCACGTCATCACCGTTTCTCAAAAGGTTTACGTCAATTCTGTCGACCATCGGGATCGAAGATATTACCGCACCGGTTGCAACTATCGTCTCGGCGGAAACATTGATGACGGCCGCGGGTTGTTTTCCGTGCACTTTCAGATCATACATCGTGAAAGAGCCGACGGTGCTTCCTTTTCCTCTCGGAAATACGAAGATGCGGTTGCTCAGGTTGCCTCCGTTCTCTACTTTAAGCTCGCCCGTGGATCCGTCCGCTCCTCCCAGGAAACTGAACGGTTCGTTCAACCTGAGCACGATCCCCCTCGCTTTTCCGACCGATATCGATCTTCCCATGAGTTTCATATTACCAACTCCATCAGTTTTGTGAAATCGTGACACATCACTTTCTGCGAACAAAGAGTCGGTAAATAGTTACCTGCTTTGGCGGAATTCGTACCCGTCCGTTGATATTTGAACTCTATCGGCGCAACCACCATGCACGTATCCGCAAGCACGGGTCCGAATCTTTCCAATATTTTCACCTGATCGGGACACTTCTGTCTGATGTCGGATGATGTACAAAACCAAATGTCTATATCATTCCTTTTTTTCTTCTTGTCTTTCAGGAATGCCGCCATTTCGGTCATTTCGCGCTCCGTCAAATGAGGACATCCGAACGCGATCAGTTGAACATCATCCACTGTGTTCAAAGATTCCGCCGCATCTTTCAGTTCCTTTTTTCCGATATGTACTCTTTCCAAACCGGAGATATCGTAACGTGAAGCCTCAGGCGTCACATTCTCCACGTGAAACATTGCCACCGATCCCGCGGAGGCCATCGCGGCCGCCATTGTTTTCGCCGCGTCCACATCGGGCGATATGTTACGATAATACGGTATCGAAGATCCGAATGTTCTTCCGACCGCCTGTCCCAAAAGTGAATGGTCGAACAGCGTATCATTTATCTCCGCTTCTATGATGACCGTCGGTTTTCGATTCTCTTCCAGATGCAGTCCGTAATTGGCCGTCTTTCCGACAATGGCGGCCGCCAACGCTCCCGGTCCTCCTTCTCTGTTCGTTCTTGCGCCTATGTATGAGTTAACGAACGACAAAGCGGACGATTCCGCCCATGCAACGTGATCTCCCGATGAAGGAATATTTTCTCTGAGATACGGGATGCATGAACATGTTGTTTTGACGCCCATCTTCCCGTATAATTCAATTATTCTCAGTTGCTTTTTTGCAAACTCCGGAGGTATCCCCATCTCCGGCCATCTGTCCCTGTCCATACCGAGCGGGTTAAGGGTTGCGTTGACTTTCACCTTTGCGTCTTTAGAGACATCTTCCAGATATTTCAGACCGCCGTCTCCTATGGTCTTGTACGATGCGCCGGACAAGTGCGCCGACGTTATGTCAACGAGGCCGTCCGCATCATACACCTTTCCGAGTGCGACTATAAGCTCCATGGCTCTTCCGGCACTCTCGCCCATGCTGCCGTTAAGTATCGCTTCCTCTTCCCTGCTGAGGTACATGACATGGGTTATGGCGGACGTATGAGATATATCTTCTCAAAGAAACATGAAAACGGACAAAGAGACGCGTCCTCAACGGGCGCGTGCCGTAATGAACGCAAACGACAACGTTACTCTTCTTTCCTGAGACAGAACGGTAAGTTACCTTTTTCACGGTGGGCGGCGACACATTCGCAGCATCTGCCGCGCCTCGGGCATTCGGTGTTCGTACACGGGCAAGCTCTTTTCTTCTTCGTACAGAGAATCATGTTGATCAGCGTCGCATACATCATACGGAGCATTTAATATATTCTGAGCAACACGCAGATACGTTTAAGTAACACTGTACAGAAAATGGGAAAAGGACCGGCCGCGCGGGCCGGTGTTTGTTTTCAGCTCAAAGGCTCAGCGCAGAACGGACAGAATCTCGGTGTCTTCGGAAGGTTCAGTTCCTCTCCGCAGTACGGACATCTTGAGAATGCCCTTGCTCCGCCGGCGGCGGGTGCGGTCGCGGGCACCGGAGGTGCCGCTTGAACTACCGGCGGTTTCCCGCAATCTCTGCAGAATTTGTAGGGATGGTCGTTCGGTGAACCGCAATGCGGACAGAGCACCTTCGGCGTCTGTTGCTGTTGCTGCTGTTGCACGATCTGTTGCTGCTGATTCAGATTCTGGAACATCTGCGGGAATAACATCATTCCCGCACCTATCGCCGCGCCGCCCTGCGAGTTTCCTATCGCTTCGGACATGCGGTCCATGGATTCGAGTTGCCTGAGCTCCTTACCTGCCGCAGACAGTTGCCTGAGATATTCGTTGAGGTTCGCACGATATGACGCTTCCGTGTCAACATTGGCGATCTTGAACGCAACAAGTTCCATTCCTCTCTGCGTGAAGTATTCCGCTATCGAAACTCTGGTGACCGTTGACGCTTTCTCAAGGTTCGTGAAAACATCGGTGAAAAACTGTTGTGACAATTGCTGCATGATATTTTCGTTCATGAACCCTCTCATGAAGTTGTTCACTTCTCCCGTCGAATAATTGCTTTTGCCGCCCATCACCTGCGTCAAAAATATTACCGGATCGTTGACCCTGAACTGATATTCGCCGTTGGCCATCAAAGGCATCTGTATTACGTAATCTTTGTCAGCCTTCACCATCGTCCTTATTCCCCATTTTCCCGGGAATATTTTCTTTGCGATGAATATCACATCGACCTTGAACGGCGATTCCTTGTATCTGAGCACGGAGTTGTAAAGTTTGGTCAGCAAAGGGATGTTTGCGGTCGTGATGACATGCCTTCCCGGAGGAAGCACATCGTAAAGCTGACCGTCTCTCATGAAGACGGCAACTTCCCATTCCCTTACGGTAACGGATGTAAGCGTTCTGAGGTCCGAATGTTCGTACCTGTAGACAATGTCATCCGGTCCGGGGCTTTTCCATTCTATCACATTGGTTTTCGGTGTTGACATGATCATGCCTCCTGCAGACCTTTGAGCACGAGTTCGCGCTCTTCGTATGCTTCTATCAAAGAGTCGACTTTTCTTTCCATTTCGATGACCATGTTGTTTATGTCGTTACCGACGGCATTTCTGAGCTTCTCCGCATCCTTTCTGAGGTCATCGGCGGATTCGAGAACTTTGGCATCAAACTCCACGACCGCATCCAACTCCTGTTCTTCTTTTTTGACGGAGGCCCACATGCCGCTGTATCCGTTCACGGCTTTTTCCACCTTTGTGTTATACGTGTCCACTTTGTTCCTTATTCTCTCCACCCTTCTGGCAACCGTCATATCGCCCGTTCCGACAACTTCGCGGTGCACGTTCTCCAATTCGGACTTCGCCGCCTTTATGATCTTGGATATTGCCATTCTCACTTCGCGGTCAACATCCCTTCTCAGGTTTCTTGATCTGTATCCTCTGTAGAACGGTATGTACATTGTAACACGTTCGAAAAGGGACCTGTCGTCCTTGACCTTATCGGCCACGGTCTTTTCCATTGTCATATCACTGACCTCCTTTCTGATTCTTTGTCATGGTATATGCCACAAGCAATGCTACAACCACAAGCAGCACAACAACGGCTATCCAAAGTTCCACTCCTTCATAGACATTCACCAGAAGCAATGCACCGATGGTGGTGAGTAATGCTCCCCATACCATACGGAACGATTGCTGCGACGGAACGTAATCGCTGCGGCTGTCGGCGAACGGCATGCTTATCAGGAAGTATGCGCCCAGAGACGTGATCGTTGTGTAAATGATCACAAGAAATGACTCATTCGTCAGCTGCTGAAGTATTATACCGATCACGAGACCGGCGATCAACGCTATCGTGATCATCATCTGCTCGTTCCTTTTTACCAGGTTCATTTTACTTTTTGTTGTCATTTCGATCACTCACATGTAAAGCGTCCTTACCGTTTCAATACGGCCGACCGACTTCGGTGCCATCTTTCCGAGCGACGGCAACGAAACGCTCGCGTCGGTAATCTCGCACGGTATGTATATCAGTTTGTCGACCGTCGGTTTTATAAGTTTCAGTTTCGAACTGTCCGTTGTCTGCTGTCTCAGGTATGCGAGTACGAATGATTCCGCTTCTTTTTTCGTGCTTACCGGCACAATGGCTTTTCTGCCGCTTGCACTGCCGTCTGCCGCAGACCTTATGACCGTGCCGATCTCTCCGCTTTCGCTTATGCTCTTTTCCGATCCTTTGATTCCGGACAGGAATCCTCCCGATCTTGACGCGAATATGTCGGTTATCGACCCTCTCGGGTTGTCCAATGATTCCGGCGATGTGACGAATGATGCCGGCACGAGTAAGTATTCACGCACTTCAACGCTTTTTTTGCCGAACAATGCGCCCGTGACGAATGTGTATCTCAGATCCACCGACCAGAACGGCATGAGCATCGATCCGGCGCCGCCGGCGACCGAGATCGTATCCTTCCCCGCCCTTGATGCGGAGATGGATGACATGTTGCCGAATATCTCGATGAACCGTTTGGTGCTGCCGAACATACCTCTCCAATCCGTACCCGCGGATTTGTATTCGGTGGTCGGAGCGGTCATGACTCTTTTCAATATTTCGAGCGTTTCCAGCGGACTGGTGCTCGGATCATATAACGCCGTTTCAACGATGTTGAGTATGACGCCGGTGACCGCCGCTTCCTTTTCGACCGCAAGATATGTTGACCCGAAGTCCATGTTCGTCATGGTATTCTGTTTCGCTTTTTCCAGGAGTTCAAGGCCGCTTTGTATCTTCACCCTGCTCTCAACGGCATTGCCCGATTCCAGGAATGCTATGCCTTTGGCAACCTCTCCGAGGGCTTCGAGTCTCTGACGCACAACGTCATATCTCTTCAACCCTTTCAACGCATCCGCGGCCTCGTTGAAATTCGTCGTCATGAGTTCATATCTTCCCGGTTTGTTTTCTGCCAGTAATTTCATGTTGTTGATCATCATGGCATACGCGACAGACATTTTGTCTGCCGTGTCCATGAGTTCTTTGCTGTCCGCATCTATCGCCAGCGGTGCGACCGATTTCGCTTTCGCATTGAATTCGAAAGCGGAGGAAGATGCATGCGTCGATCTGAACGAAGTGGTCCGATGAGGCATCATCATCAATTGGTTCGAAAGCAACGAAAGGAATCCGAACCTGTATTCGGTGAGTTCCGTCTCAATACGCGGTCTTACGCTGTTGGAGAATATACTGTGCCTTGCGACCGGATCCATGTTGTCCGCCTGAGAGATGTTCATGCCGGTCGGGATCGCTTTGCTTATCCACGATTTCACCTGACCCATCATCTGGTCCAGGTACTCTTTCGCATCAATGCGCGTTTGACTCGTACCGCAACTGGTACACGTGATAAAAGATGAATCGGATTCCAGTGCGGCGGTCTCGAAAGGCGCACCACAGAATTTGCACCGCAGCATTACCATGTCGTCCATACAATATCACCTTACCTTACCCTTAAGTTGAGTTGGTTGATTCTTGTGTTTATGCGCGCTTCCATGTTGCGCATCTCGGTCATCGCGGCCTCGTGGTACTGCCTGGCTATTGCGTCCGCGCGCTTTGACACGGCAAGATAACACGCTCTGCACACGTATATTGATGCACTGCCTTCAAACGACGGCAACGGCGATACCTGCTTGCTTCTGCTCTGCGCCGGCGTGACCTCGGACTCCATCGCCACGAAATTTATGTTCTCGCCGGTCGACTCACGTCCGCACAGCCAGCATGCCGCGGCTTTAGCATATTGCCTTATCAGTTCACTGACTCTCGCCTCGGCGTTCGAGTTACCCAATTGCCGATGATAGATCAACGCCTCCTGTAAAAATTCGGCTGCCTTTTTCGGATCATCCTTTGCAACGGATTCAGCCTGTATCTCCTTTCCGATGGCCATGAGCTGACCCGCTTTCGTTATACCTTTGACCTTGGAAGCGGTGTACACTTCCGGGATTATCAATGTGTTCTCGCCTACCTTCGCCTGAAACATCATCGCCGCTTTGAAGTACGCGTCCGCACGTCCGTTCGTTGCATCCGAGGGCATAGCGGTGGCATTCAATTCGGCGGCGCATGCTTCACATTCAATTGCCAGTTCACAACATTTGATCGTGAACAATCCGAAATCCACCGCCATATCCGGATCTTCGTTCAGTATCGACAACGCATTCAGATACGCGGATTCACTCGGATTTCCGCGCAGGTTCAGCAACGCGATCATGATCCTCGCGACCTTGGATTCCGATGTTCCTTTGTTTATCGCCTTCTCAAATGCCGAACGCGCTTTGTCATACTCTTTCCTTTTTATGAATTCGTTCCCTTGATCGAATCTCTCATCTGCCGATTTGAATAACTTGACCAAATTCCTCAACTCCCTGTTTCGCACGACCGGCGTGCACTATTCAAGTCGGATTCATATATATTGTATATAACATGAATGGGAAAAAGCGAATCATTTCCATCGGATTCTTATGAACTGATGTTTTTCAAACCTGTTTCTTACAGTCGAGAATTATATCTTTCTGCTTCTGCTTCATCTGCATTGATTTTTCGACCTTCAGATTCTTCGTGTTCCCGATGTCTCTGCGTGTGTGATACATCATCGTCGAGAACGTTGACGGCGTCGGTGTGAATATCTGCACCTGTTCCGGATTTGTTTTCAGCTCCGTGGTAACGAATCTTCGCAATTCCTCCATGTGATGCTCGTAACATCCCGGATGCGCGGCCATCAGGTAATATGTAAGAAACTGCTTTTTGTCATGCTCTTTGTTTGACGCATCAAACATCTTCTTAAATTCCGAAAGCTCTCTTTTTCCGGGTTTTCCCATAAGCTTCGTAACATCTTCCGATGTGTGCTCCGGCGCTATCTTAAGCTGTCCGGAAATGTTCTCTTTCACCAAATGATCCAGATACGCTTTTCCGTTGCGTTTGTCCGATAATATGAGGTCATATCTTACACCGGATGTGATAAACACTTTTTTCACACCATCCGTGTTTTTTATGTTCTCAAGCAGACGGACCTGTTCCTCATGATTCAGACTCAATCTTTCACATATCTTCGGGTGTATGCATCTCTTATCTTTGCATGATCCGACCTGAGATTTTTTAAGACAATCCATCATGTACATGTTGGCGGTGGGTCCGCCCACATCGTAAATGATTCCGTTGAACCCCTTTTTCGAAGTCATTCGTTTCACTTCCCTCAATATCGAATCCGCGCTTCTGCTGATGACCGTTCTTCCCTGGTGCACAGATACGGCACAGAAATTACACTCTCCGTAACAGCCTCTGTGCGTTGTCACCGACTGTTTTATCGTTTCCATTGAACGAACCGTTCCGTCTTTCAAATAGTACGGGTGAACTTTGTTCTCATAATCCAATTCATATATTCTGTCCAAAGTTTCCCGCGATAAATGGTGAGAAGGAGGATTGTGTATCAAATAACGATCTCCGTGGCCCTGCATCAATCCTTTGGCTGTCAACGGGTCGCAGTTATCGTGAAACATCTTGAACGCATTTATGAATCCGTTGTTATCAACGGAACACACGTCGAAGGAAGGCATCTCAAGATATCCGTTCTTTCTTTCACCGGATACATAACAGATTCCTCTGATGTCTTTCCATTCGGTTCCGTTTTTCAAGGCGTTCGCAAGTTCCAGATTGGAGAGTTCGGACATTCCGTATGTGATAATGTCCGCTTTCGAATCGAACAGTACGGAACGTCTCACGCCGTCGGACCACATGTCATAATGCGCGATCCGTCTCAAACTCGCTTCTATGCCGCCGAGCACCACCCTCGCTCCTTTGAAATGTTTTCTTATGAGGTTCGTGTATGCTATGCACGCCCTGTCGGGCCGTCTGTCGTTGACGCCGCCGGGCGTGAAATCATCATCTTTCCTGCGTTTCCTCGTTGCTGAATAGTTCGCAACCATCGAATCGACGCATCCTGCCGACACGCTCCAAAAAAGAAGCGGTTCACCCAATCTTGTTATGTCCTTATCGGAAGTGACATCGGGTTGTGCGATCATCCCCGCTCTGAATCCGTTATCGATCAGCCATTGCCCGATGACCGCGGAACCGTTGTACGATGTGTCCGCATACGTATCTCCGGAAACCAGAATGATATCCAATTCATCCCATCCGCGATTGGCAACCTCTTCGGGAGTGACGGGTATGAACATGTCGCGTGTATCTCCTTCGAATGTCTATTAATCTTGCTGTTTCCCGTAATGTATCGATATCAAAATTGTTCGACCCGAAATACGGAGATCACCGCATGATTTGCTACACGACCTTCGGTCAACGTTTCATCTGTGACAGGATATAAAGACAGACGGGGTGTTGCCCCGTCATTAATGATGTTTACCTGCGCATGATGAAGATCGCGGCTGCAACTCCGGCCAAAGCGATCGCTCCCATGATTACAAGGATCGGAATCATGCCATCATCGTCAGATGTTGCGGAGACCGTCAGCGATGTCAGAGCGATCCCTCCGTCCAGGAACATTATCTCTATCTGATGCGTTCCCTCACTCAAGCTCTGCAGGAATGCATCATTGAATGTTATCACGGTACTGCCTGCCGAAGCGGTGTAGTTCGAAAAATTTGCATGTGGTTTTCATGATATCCTTCCCGTGCCTTTCTATCAATGGCAGGCCATTGCAGAATCGATACCTGCGTTCGACCGTTCTTGACAGAATGCATTAGCTACTTTAAATAGATTCGACAATTCATCGCTCACCGCCCATAATTTCCGTAAAATATTGACATAATCATCTGTTCGGATTACAGATGATCCCTCTCAGCCGTGAACGGATGATTTTTAAACTAAGTAGCCTATTCCAACAAACATGACTGAAAAATCATCTGCCTGCGGATGTTGTCCGGAATGCACGGAAGGTCCCGACTGTAAGTGCGACTGTCCGGACTGCACCTGCGGCTGTTGCGACTCGGAGGATTATTGTTTCACGGACGATTGTTGCTGTGACTGCTGTTGCGGTTGCTGTGACTGTTGCGGAGATGACGCTCACGGAGAGTCGAGGTTTGTGCTTTCCGCGGTATCATCGATAATGGGAATGCTCTTCATGGGTATTCTGGGAATTATGCTCAGTGTTCTCATGATCAACACGGTGTGGGAACTTACGGTGTTCGATCCGTTCGGTTTCGCATTCCTCGTTTCCTGTGTGGCGGGTGTGCTCGCATTCGCCGGAGTAATATCATTGAAAGCGGGTGATATGACCGAAGGAATTCTGTTCACACTCACCGGATTCACGATGCTCGTAGGTTTCGGCGGCATACTGTACGGTTTCCTTGTGGTAACGTACATAGAATGGATCCTCGCGGCGTTCTTGCTGGTGATCGCGCTTGTCCTGCTGATAGGGCGCGACACAACGTTCGGCATTGCGGTGAGTCTGTTCTTCACGGGACTTATGTTCTCATTCATATACGGTTCAGATATCGTAGCAACCATCTCAGGAATCGCATTCCTTGCTTCGGGAATAGTTCTGATGTACGTTGCGATATCCGACTGGCTGTTCGTTGAAGAGGGCATAGATCTTCCGATACTCTGAACATAACGGCCGCAAGGCCATCTTTTATTTTTATTACCGTGTCAGCGAAGGCGGCGGACGTATTCATCACATAAGACTTCAGAACTATCGAACCGGAATGGCAGATAGTTTGTTTTCACATCATCATTTAATATGCGGATATCCTGATATGAATATGAACCAGCAGAAACGTGTGGCGGCGATACATGACATCTCATGTTTCGGGAGATGTTCGCTGACGGCCGCATTACCGATAATATCTGCGGCGGGCGTGGAAACTTCCGTAATTCCTACGGCCGTTCTCTCCACGCATACCGGCGGATTCACGGATTTCACATATCGTGATCTCACCGAAGACATATCCGGGATCGTAAACCACTGGATATCGCTGAATTTAAAATTCGACGCCGTATACACCGGTTTTTTGGGCTCGATCGAGCAGATAGACATAATTTGCGAGACGATCGACCGCCTCAGATCCGACGATACGATGATCATCACGGATCCGGCGATGGCCGATAACGGGATACTTTACAAAACGTTTCCTCAGAATTTTCCGAAAGAGATGAAAAGATTATGCGGAAAGGCGGATGTCATCATACCGAACATCACGGAAGCGGCACTCTTACTGAACGAAAGATATGAGGACGGACCCTACACCGAAGAACATATAGAATCAATGCTCAC
>Ga0123353_10002149_pt1 | contig 24370 bp, 20 predicted proteins | sample TergutLab28metaG_3_FD_92763 | JGI IMG/M metagenome (GOLD analysis project Ga0123353, IMG submission 92763) | Labiotermes labralis P3 segment gut microbial communities from Petit-Saut dam, French Guiana - Lab288 P3 | ecosystem: Host-associated > Arthropoda: Insects > Digestive system > Gut ... | reverse complement strand
TGTCGGATGCCCTGCCCTGGACGAACGAACAGGGGTAAAATTAGATGCTCCGGCGAGAGGGTCGTTTCCCGAACCAACCGCCTGATGGCAGGTTCATAACGCAATCGCCGAAGTCGAGTGGTGGGGAATGACATAGCACAGATATTGTAACGTATGCGCAGACGATAGCAAGATACGGGGCAAAAAGCGGAATTTTCCTATTTTACCGGTCAGATTGTGCCGATAATAGGGACTAGGCAGATTATACCTATACATAGGGGCATCAACAGTGCACAGGATCATTGCTGAAACAATTTTTTGGGCAATTTTGGCGGTTTGGGTAGTTTGGGCGACGGAAATTCACGCACAAACGGTCATCGAAGCAACCAAAGTGGTGCGACTTCACGACGAAATCGGGAGCAACGGCATCGGCGACAAAATCCAAACGCCCATCGTTCCTGTTCCCATCGTGAAATGCCTCGATTTGGAACAACGCGGTCAAATGCTTGCCCTCGGTGGCGATGATCACGTCGTTCGGCTTTGGAACACGCAGACCGGCAAATTCACCGCCGAACTGCGCGGACACAAAGAAATGGTACGCAGTCTTGCGTTCAGTCCCAGTGCCGACCGGTTGGTAACGGTCGCCCAAGATGGCCAAATCCACCTCTGGAACGCCCAAGATGGTCGCCTTCTCCACACCATGAATGAACCGGTGCGAGGAACCCGGCGAATTTGTTTCCAACCCGATGGTGCCCGATTCGCTGTTTGCGGATTCGATAACAATGTACGAATTTACGATTCGGCAACCTCCAAATTGGTGTCCGCACTCCCCTGCCCTGACACGAACAACGAGGCAATCACCTACTCTTCCGATGGTTCACTGCTTGCAGTGGGCGGTCGGACGGGCGTTGTCCGAATCTGGCGAACTACCGACAATAAGCATCTAATCGACATCAAAGGGGATGGTCGCCGGGTTCGCGCGATTGCTTTTAGTCCCAATGACTCACTGATTGCCACTGGCGGAGAGGGACCCTTTATTATGCTTTGGAAGCCGCAGACGGGCAGACTGGTTCGCACCTTTGCGGAGCGACCGGGCAAGACTTTTACGCTAACCTTTTGCGGTAGCGATGTTTTGGCATCGGGAGAGAGCGATAACATGGTTCGTCTTTGGAATCCCAAGACGGGAAAGCAAACCGCCACCCTATCGGGTCATACTGGCACGGTTTCGACGATGGCATACGATGCGAAAACACAAAGCCTTGTTACCGGCAGTTTCGACGCATCGGTACGATTTTGGTCTCCATTTGTTGCTCCCTCTGCGGAGCCGATTCAACTGTATCCGCCCGTTGCGGAGCCGCTTATTGTGTCAGACCCCCTGGTCGCAGAACCCCTTGCCGAAATGCTGGATTTTTTCTCTAATCCCCTACCCGACTCACCAGTATTCATGCCGCGTGCGGATGCGAGTGATCCCTTCGCGTTTTAGGAGTAGAAAAATGGCAGTCTTTTCGGTAAAATGGGGCGGTTGATGGTTTGCTTGTCGATTTTGTGCCATGTCTGAAGTTTTTCAAATTTTTTGTCCATCATGCAACAGTAAACTGAACGCGAAAATCAGTTTGATAGGACAGACTCGCCCCTGCCCCAAGTGCAAAACGCCCGTCTTGCTTCAGCAACATTATGACTTGGGTGCTCCGGTAGCAGAATCCCCTGCCCCAGCGGCAACAGACGCGACTTCGGTACGACCGCACCAGTTGGAGTTTCACAATCGGTATTTCGTCCTCGGTCTTGATCGTGTCATTGCCGTTTGGGAGGGAAACAAAGGTTGGCACGTCAATGTCGGAACCGGTTTTGCTCCGGCGCGTACCAATTTGGCGGCGATTCCTGATCAGGGGGTCTTTGCGTTTGTTGAAATGACCATGGAGTCGGGCATCCCTCAAAAGTTACAGATTTCAAAGATTTCGAGCCGCGGAGCACTGACGGTACTCTTTCGGGATGCCAATGCCATCCTCGGTAAATTGGAGGAGCCTGTCGATCTGACGATTGCACAGAAAGACGTACTTTTGCGTCATCTGCATCAGATGTTTATGTCCACCGTATTGAGCGATGCCGGAGCAGTGATTGGCTATTTGACATCATAGAGAGCCAGCGGCGGTGTTGTCGGAATTATCGTCATAATAGTTAAATTTCCCCATGGCAAACGTCCGAAAACTGAACGTATGTCGGAGTATCCAGTTCAAAACGGGGATTCGGTCGGTGAGGCGGCACTTGATGAGAGGGCACTTTTTGAAGCCCGTCTCGCAGAAATGGAGATTCCGCCGAACATTGATCCCCGATTGTTGGCTCTTTGGATTCAACGAGAACAGGACGAAATCGAACGCAAGCAGCGGAAATATATCAAGCCGCCGCGAAGGGTTGGGCGAAAACTCAACCGTCTCTTTGCCGCCTACATCGGAATTGCGGTCATGTGTCTAGCGATTGTGTTGGGAGTGATTCAAGGGCACGACTCGACGGCAATTCTCAAAACAACGTGCGTTGTTTTCTTGGTTTATACAATCATTGGTGCGTTCGTTGGCATGATTGCGGAACGTTACGTTCACGACTCTGCCGAGGCACTACTCAGGGACATCCTCAACCGAAGTCCGCTCCGGGCAACACAAGAAGTGGGGCAAGCAGAAGCGGATGAGGCTACTCTTGTTTGAGTGTCTCCCCTGCCCTGCTCCCCTGCCCTTGTAGCCGTAACTCCTGCTTACCCAATAGTGTTACCGCGTACTAGACATTACGTCTCCTCCAACCGTCTCATTCCTTCTGCCATGGAGACCACGGGAGCATAGCCGAAGTCCCGCCTTGCTTTGTCAATGTTAAGATAATGCGTCAAAGCAAGTTCGGCGGCAAGAAAACGAGTCATGATCGGTTCCCCCCGCAAGCGGAAACATGTGTACCAACCTTCCAACGCTAGTCCGAGCATCCACGCTGCGGTATGCGAAATTGACCGCTTCACTTTGGGCAATCCCTTCATCACTAACACTTCGTCGATCCACTCCCAGCAGTTGACAGGCTCTCCCTGCGAAAGAAAATAGGCGTTTCCATTGACCGGACTCTCCTTACTGGTCAATGCTTCCGCCGCTTGAATGTGTCCAAGGGCGGCATTTTCCACGAAAATAATGTCGATCAAGTTTTTCCCATTGCCAACACGAAAAAGCCGACCACTTTCCGCTCTTTGTAAAAGCCGCGGGATCAGATGCCGATCTCTCTTGCCGATGATTAAATGGGGACGTATCGAACAAGTGAGGAGCGAACCCTGCTCGGAGCGATCCTGTGTCGGGTGTTCCGTAGCGGTGTCAAGGACCAATCTTTCGGCAACCGCTTTGCTGTGCGGGTAGTGGGCAAGCCATTCGGTCGGATAAGGGGTTGTCTCGTCAACACCATGCTGCGGTTTGCCATTGAAAATCACGCTGGCGCTGCTCGTATAAATCATTTTTTGAACACCGACTTTCCTGCAAACGTCGCGTACATTCAGCGTGCCGATGATGTTCGTGGCAAAAAAAGGATCCCAGTGGACGGAAATACTCGGAATCGAGGCAGTATGATAGACGGTCTCGACTCCTTGGCATGCTCTTTCCAATGATGGGTGATCCGTTATATCACCGAGGACGACTTCGGCACCTTCCGGCACATCTCCGTTGCGTCGGCAGAGCGTCCGAACTTTCTGTCCGCGTTCTAAAAGTTGCCTGATTATTTCTCCGCCGAGAAAACCCGTACCGCCAATGACAAGGTTCATAGAGTGGTGCAACCCGGAAGTTTCACTGTGCTACACATCCGGCTCTTTATTCTGCAATGCAAGGGTGATCGATGGGACTCGAACCCACAACTACAGGAACCACAATCCTGTGCTCTACCGATTGAACTACGATCACCGTAACTGCCGAAAATTGTAACGGCGATTAGCAGAATGTCAAGATGAGAGGTTCACCTGTTGCAAACCCCACGGGGTTCGATAGAATGGGGGTAAAATGAGGTCGTTCCATGTTTGATTCCACATTCCTCAAAAAACTTGAAAATCTGTCGCTGATATCCCGGCGCACTTTTCCGGGACAACTGCTCGCCAACCGGCGTGCCCGGCAAGTGGGAAGCGGAATCGTGTTTGCCGACCACCGCAATTATAACTTCGGCGACGATTTGCGCTACCTCGACTGGAACGTCTATGCCCGATTCGGCAGCGAATTGATCCGGCGATTTGAAGAAGAGAAAGATTTGCATGTCTATTTTCTTCTCGATTGTTCCCAAAGCATGGCATGGGGTAGTCCAAACAAATTCGACTATGCCCGGCATGTTACTGCCGCCCTTGCATACGTTGCCCTTGCCGATCTCGATAGAGTCTGTATCGTTGCCTTTGCCGACAAGTTGTACCAGATATTCCCCTCGATTCGCGGTAAACAACACCTATTGAATTTGATGCGGTTCTTGGAATCACTGGAAACGGTTGGCAATACAACCGACTTGGCAACGTCGATGAGCGCATTTGTCCGGCGAAGACAGCACACCGGCTTGGCAGTGGTGATTGGTGATTTTTTCGATCCGAACGGCTTCAAATCGGGCTTGGACGTATTACGGTATCGGGATTATGAACCGCATCTGATCCAGATTCATGATCCGCTGGAAGCCGAGCCTTCGATGCGGGGCGACCTGAAACTGCAAGATGTCGAAACGGGCGGAATCCGTGACGTGGTCATCAGCGACAGTATGCTTCGCCGGTACAAGCAAAAATTTGCGGCATTTCTCGACGAAATCAAACGCTACGGTATTGACAACGGCTTGAATTATATGATTTCCTCGACGGCAGTGCCTTTCGACGAAATGATCCTGCGAATGCTCGCCAATACAAAGGAATAGGGGACACTTGAATTCCGGCGGCAATATCGGACAATGGCAAGGTACTTCGAGGTTGTCATGGGAAACATGTTACTCCGCTTCTCCTTATTTGGGTTGATCATTGCCTTCGGCATGTTTTTGCAGGCGCAAGAGTTGACCGATAAGCAGCGCAGTTTGGCGGGACGCTACACCCAACTCGAACAAATTCTGTTTCGACTCTCCGAAACGTCGGCAAATTCCAATCCCCGACAGGCAGCATTGCTCAAAAAGGCACTCCTCGAGAGTAAGGATAAACTACTCATCCAGCGGTTTGAAACGCTCGTCAATGCTTTAGAACGCCGACAGTTTTCCGATGCCGTCGGCGGACAAGCCGCGATCGCGCAAGACCTGTTGCTCCTGCTCAAACTCCTCGAAAGCGAAAACCGTACTGAACAGCGGGAAAGGGAAAAAGAGCAAATCAAAGAATATATCCGAGAATTAGAGGAAATCCTGCATAATGAGCGTGTACTGAAAAACCAAACACATCAACAGGAATCACAGAATCTGCCGACTTTGGAAAAGAATCAACGCGACATTCGGACTCGGACACAAACCCTCCGCGACCGCATTGCCGAATACGAGGGACAATCGCCGCAAAGTGATAACGAAAACGAGTCCGGCGAATCTTCGGACCAAGAGCCGTCGACCAACCAAGAATCGGAGACAGACCGAGAGTCGGCAACAGAGTCGCCGGAGCAGAGTCCCACGCAACGGACAATGCAAAAGGTTATGGAACGGATGAAGCAAGCCGAGGAGAAACTCCGGCAGGCGGAAAAAGAGGGTGCCCTCGAAGAACAAGAGGAAGCGATAGCGGAATTACAGCGGCTCAAAGAGGAACTCGAAAAAATCCTTCGACAACTTCGGGAAGAAGAGTTGATGCAAACGCTCGATAAATTGGAATCGCGGTTCAAGAGGATGCTCCAACTGGAACAGACGATCCGTTCGCAAACCGAAAGATTGGTTAATGAAATAGAGGGAGAATCGGCACCTGACCAGCGGCAAATGTTCATTCGGGCTGATCGCTTGGCAGGGGAACAGCAATCGGTCGTCGACGACGCGGAAGCGGCACTGCTTCTACTTCGGGAAGACGGCACGGCACAAGCAATGGTAGAGTCGTTGTTGCAAGCCCGATTCGATATGACGGAAGTAAAGAACCGATTGGAACGAACGCTTGTGGATACGGTAACGCTTCACATTGAAAACGCAGTGATTGATGCTCTGCAAGAAATGTTGGAAGCCATTCAGGTGGCAATGGATGAGTCGCGACAGCGTCAGGAGGGGCAGCAGCAAGCACAAGAGGGGGAGCAGGAAGAAGAGCCGCTGATTCAACTCCTGGCGGAACTGCGAATGATTCACTCCATGCAACGTCGGGTGAATGAACGCACCAAACGTTATGATGCTGAAATCCAAAAAATGCAGGAAAAACCGGAAGCCGATTTGAATCCATTGAGGTTGGCAGTCGAGGAACTCACACGGCAGCAAAACCGCATTTCCCGGATTCTGCATGAATTGAGAACTGGAAGGACGCGGTAAAATTTAGAATCAAGAGTCGGATATGTTACTGTACCGCGCCACGATCTTGATGACTTGTTAACGTACTCAAATTTTGGTGCGGTATATCGGATGCAAAGCCACCGTGGATGATAAAGATGGAAACGGTCTTGTTTAGTCTGTAATTTTTTGTATATTTACACGAACTCCCTGCGGACAGTTGCCACCTGCCCAGGCAGTGCGCTGTATGTAATACTAACAGGAGAACAAAAATGCGATACATCGGTTTAGACGTAGGGACATCGGGATGCAAGGCAACCGTGGCGGATAAAGATGGAAACATCTTTTCCAGTGCGTACAGGGAATATGCACCCTCGTCGCCTCAACCGGGCTACATGGAAATTGATGCCCGCATCGTCATGGATGCCGTCAAGCAAGTGTTGCGAGAAGTCGCATGTCCAGAAATAACCGCACTTTCCATTGCCTCCTTCGGAGAAGCGGCGGTACTGCTGGATAACCAAGATCGGGTTCTCGGTCCCAGCATTTACTATTCGGACATCCGCGGCAGTGAGGAAGTCGCGGACATCCTCGCCGCCATGGATCAAAAACGTTGTCGGCAAATCACGGGAATGCCCGCGAATCCCATGTTCACTGCCAATAAGTTGCTGTGGCTCAAAAAACATCAACCGGAAGTCTTTGCCGCCGCGAAACGTACCCTGCTCTTTGGTGATTATGTCGCCTATATGCTCACAGGGGAACGGATGATTGATTATTCGCTCGCTTCCCGGACCATGCTGTTGGATATACACAACAACTGCTGGTCGGAAGAGGTCGCAGGAGTTCTCGGTCTGTCCGTGGATGGCTTTTCCAAGCCGGTAAGGATGGGAACCCCCATCGGAAAACTGCTCCAGCAGGTGGCAAATGAATCGGGGCTGAATGAAAATGTGCTGGTAGTTGCCGGCGGACATGATCAGGCTTTGGCGGCATTGGGAAGCGGAGCAACGCAGATCGGAAATTCCGTGGATGGTATGGGTTCGAGCGAATGTATCACGCTTGTCTTGGGCAAAGACAATATCGTGGATCGAATGGCGGATTATAGTTTCTGCGCCGAACCTTACGTGTTTGAGGACACCTATATCACCTTGGCGTTCAATGCTTCTGCCGGTACGGCAATTCGCTGGTTCCGCGATTGTTTCGGTGCCGAACTCGATAAACAAGCACAAGCAAGCGGAGAAAGCGTTTATCAAATTATGGATCGCGAATGTTCGCCGGAACCTTCGGAGATTCTGTTTTTACCATACGTGGCGGGTTCGGGAACACCTTATTTGGATTCGGAAATCGGCGGAGCATTCACTGGCTTGCGGATGGCAACGACACGTAGCGACCTCTACCGGTCAGTGTTGCAAGGAATCTGCTATGACATGCAGATGAATGTGGAACTGCTCGCGGAATGCGGTATCTCGCTCAATGCGATTACGGCGGCTGGCGGCGGGACACGGTCGGAACTTCTGATGCAAATTAAGGCGGATGTCATGAATCGGGAGATTGCCGTATTGGAAACCTCCGAGGCGGGTGCGCTTGCTTTGGCGTTGCTATGTGCGAAGGCAATGGGAGAGATTGACGATCTTGCGGTAGCCGCCCGAGGTGCAGCCAAGCGGTTAAAAGTTTTTATTCCTGATCCGAAGCGTGCCAGCACTTATGCGACACTGATGAAACGCTACAGAAAGGTGTATCCTGCTTTGCGGACAATTTATGAGAAATAAGGTGTAACTCACTCCATTAACCGTTCCGATAACGTCTTTTCCGTATAAAAACCGCGGATCAACGTTACCCTTGCCGTCGGCTCGGTCGAATCGGTCAAATTGAAAATCGCCAACGTGGGAACTTGAAACGATCCGAGTTGCATTAAAAGGTTCTTTGCTTCCCCCTCACGGGTACAGTCTCCCATGAAAGAAACGGTTTGCTTTTTGTCAAGCAACGTCAAAATCGCTTGTGATTGCAAGATGGTTGCTTCCAAAACTTTACAGTTCACGCACCAATCCGCAGTGAAATCGACGATGACGGTCTTGCCTGACAAGAGTGCCGAGTCAAACTTCGCATCACTATACGGTTGCCAGTGTTCCCCCGCATGGCCATAGATACGCGCCCGCATTGCCGATTCCAACGTATAAGGATTCGGCACGCCCGGTATCTGATAGGAAAAAAGAATGACCAAGCCTACTACCATTGGCGAAATCACATAATTCCGTCCCTTGACTCGACCAGCAAGTTGTTGTTCCCCGAACAACCAGCAAACGAACCAAAGGGCAAAGAGCAATGCCACCGTCGGCAATAGTATTTCCACTCGAACGAAATAGAGAATCCACACCACAGCAAGGAGCAGGCAGAACCCCATCGTTTTTTTGAACGTTTCCATCCACTCACCCGGCTTCGGCAGAAATCGCAGCCATTCGGGAAACGCACCGAGCAGCAGATAGGGCGATGCCATGCCGAGTCCGATGACGCTGTACATGAAAAAGATTTCCGGCATGTTTCCTGCTCGAATTTGAGTATCCGCCCAGTTGACGGCAGGACTCAGCAGCGGCGCACCGCACGGAATCGCCAAAAGCGTTGTGATGATCCCTTTGAAATAGGCACTCCATACCCCTTCTCGGCGGGTCAGTTGATCCGAGGTCTTTCTCCCCAGCACGCCCGGCACATTGAGCGTCCAAATATCCATAAGACTCAACGCCATCACAAAGACGATGCATGCCATGATGATACCGAACAGGTCGAACGTAAAGAGCATACTCAAACCGAGACTCAAAAATGCCAAGACGAGAAACACGGAGAGCAATCCTAGCGAATACCACACATTTAGTATAAAAGCCCTTGATCGGCTCTTCCCTGCCTGCTCGAAAAAGGAGAGTATCTTCAGTCCAATAACCGGCAAAACGCACGGCATAACATTCAATATGAGTCCGCCGAAAAAGGCGAACAACAGTGCCCACCAAAAGTTCGAGGGGGCAACGGTTTCCTGTGTCTTGAAAGTCCAACGTGATGGTTGGGCAGTATCGCTTTCCTTTGAGTCGGGTGTTTTTTGTGGTATTTCGGTAATGACAGTTTCACTGTGTAACACGAATCGCTCGGCAACCGACTCGGCTTGGACAAGCAGAGAGTGGGCATCGAGATTAGGATCGAACGTTGCCTCAAATGTGATCGTGGGAAGAGGAATACACATTCCGCCTTCACCGGACTGGCACACCATCCCATTGAATTTTCCTTTGATCGTTTGGTCGCTGGGTAACTCTCCTTGAAACGTAAAAATCCACGTAACGGAATCGTCATGCTCCTCGATGTCCACGTCAAAGCCCACGGCATGACTGTCCACGCGGGGAGCAGTGGTGGGACGAATTTCCAAGAGTGATTGTGTCAATTCCGGTGACTCAAACGCGAACGTGGTGCGGATCGTTCCTCCATCGGGTTGCGTTACGGAATAGAGATGCCAATTTGGAGCAATATCGGCTTGGATGACGAGATACTGTCCGGTAAATTTACTGTTCAGCGAGACGTGATTGCTCGGAGGCCGCGTGGTAATGCCGAAATCAAGATCGTCGTACAATCCATCAATTTGAATCTGCGCATTCAAAAGCGGACTAAACAGGCAATAGAGAACAATCAACAAAAGTGGTCGAGTCATGATACGCACAAGAAAAAAATACTGCCGTGCCGAGTGGTTCTTCATACTACCGTAAAACACGGGCTTGTCAATGAGTTCGTGCGAGTAGTATCCCCGGCTTTCGTAGAAAGCCAAAATAGCGTACAATAATCGCATCGGTACACTTCAACAATCTTGCCCATGAAACACTTTTTTTGCATTGCGTTTGCTTTCCTCCTTTTTTTCATCTGTGCACAATCGGGCAGGTCTGAAAGCCAAGCCCTTGCGTCCTCTCCTGCGTGGCGAGTGCTGAATTTTCAGTCCCGCAATCAGTTGCCGCGTCCCTTTGTGAGAATTTTCAGAGGTACCTCAACGAAGGTGAGTGAAAATCGTCCCAAAGTAGAGACAGTACAAGTGGAGACTGTACAGGTGGAAGCGGTACCAGAAGCAAAGGAAGAAAACTGGAAACCCCTGTTCGATGGCGAAGCGTTGACGGATTGGATCGTGCCTGCATACGGCGGCGATGGTGAGGTGTCAGTGAAAGAAGGTAAAATCGTCATTGAACGTGGACTCATGATGACGGGAATCCGCTACGACAAGGAGTTTCCCACCATTGATTATGAAATTCGCTACGAAGCCCGACGAACGGGAGGATACGACTTCTTTGCTGCTTGTACCTTTCCGGTGAAGGGGAGTTTTTGCACGTTCGTCAATGGCGGTTGGGGGGGAGGAGTCATTGGTTTGAGTAGTATCAACGGTTACGATGCTTCCGAAAACGAGACCACAAAGTATCATGCTTTCAAAGAGAATCTGTGGTATCGGTTTCATATCCGGGTGAGGGAGGAGCAGATACAGGTTTGGATCACCCCTCAAAACAAGGAGGGGGATTGGGAAACCGAGAAACTTGTTGTCGATTTGGAAATGGACACGAACAAAAAATTGTCCACTCGATTTGAAATGAATCTCTACAAGCCGCTCGGCATTAGTACATGGAATACCGAAGGACAGTTGCGGAACATTGAGTACCGAAAAGTTAAGGAGTAGCGTTATACAACAAACAGAAACCGACCTGCGGTCGGGTGCCGACCTTTGAAAGAACTTGTCGACGGATTGGGGACCTCCCGCGACAAAAACAAAAAATCCCCTTGACAACCAGCATGACGCAGAGTACGCTAACCTCAATAACTCCTTATGGCAACCTACAAAGATTCCGGTGTTGATTTGGACATTTATGCCGAGTCGATGGCTCGGTTGCCGAACCTCGTTCGTCGTACCTTTACCGATAGAGTGCTTCGGCTCGACGGCGGATTCGCCGGGCTCTTTCAACTCAATTCTAGGACGATCCAATACACAAATCCCGTGTTGGTCAGTTGCACCGATGGAGTCGGTACAAAACTCAAAGTTGCCTGCCAAGCGAACCGGCACGATACCGTTGGCATTGACCTCGTTGCCATGAGCGTCAACGACGCAATCTGTTGCGGAGCGGAACCGCTCTTTTTTCTTGATTACGTTGCCATGCCGAAGGATGATCCCGACTTGCTCGAACAGATCGTCGCCGGTATCGCCGAGGGTTGTCTGCAAAGCAACTGTGCTCTGCTTGGTGGAGAGACGGCTATTATGTCCGACTTGTACCAGCCCGGCGAATATGATTTGGCAGGCTTCTGCGTGGGCGTTGCCGAAAAGGAAAAAATCATCGACGGCAAGGCAATCCAAGGCGGTGATTGTTTAATCGGAGTCGAATCATCGGGACTCCATTCCAACGGTTACAGTCTGGTGCGAAAAATAGTTTTCGATATTGCCGGTTTGAGCATTGATGATCACGTGCCTGAATTAGAGCAAACCGTTGCCGATGCTTTACTTATGCCGACTCGGATTTATGTGAAAAGCATAGCCGCTGTACTTGAAGGCTTCGGAGCCAATGTGGGGATCACCGGCATCGCTCATATCACCGGCGGCGGACTGGTCGAAAACGTCAGCCGTATTCTGCCAACAGGTTGTTCGCTCCATATCGACAGATGCTGGGAAGAACCGAAGGTCTTTTCGTGGTTGCAGGCGTTGGGAAACGTGCCGGATGCCGAAATGGACAGAGTTTTCAATCGCGGCATCGGACTCGTATTCGTGGTGCGACCAGCGATTGTTACCGATGTACTTGACGTGATTCCTTCGGCAACAGGTTTCCGGGCGTGGAACATTGGAGAGATACGTTAATGCGTCGCATTATATTGTTCCAAAATCTTTTGCCGGGCATGTTCAATGTCCTCTTCGTCAACGCTGTTGAGATGTCTCGACCGTTTGCGCATTTCGTGCTCTTCCGTGGGGGAAAAATGCCGTATAACGCGGGCAATCAATGTGGCATCCGCTCCGATCAACGACAACATCACCGTCGTTAAATCAACCGAATGGAACAGTGTCGAAAGTTCAGAATCACTTAACATTTCCACGTCGTCAAACGACTCCAATTCTGCCAAATGCCTCACCGCCCGATGCTGTCGCCGATACCGCATTTTCAGAGCCGACTCTATTTCCTGTATGATTTGCTCATCGGGCATTTCGTAATCATCCAGTCGTCGTTTGATTTCACTCTGCAATTCTGGCGGCATTGCAGCCAAGACTGCTTTCATTTTCGACTGTGGTAAATGTGCCAGCACGACCGTGATCGTTTGTGGATGTTCGTCAATGAGGGCAGCGACGACATCGCTTGCCGACCAGTTCCGCATGAAATCGAACGACCGGAGGGGCGGCGCAAACGCCTCTGCACCGTATTTTACGGTTGGACGCTGCGGTGGTGCATACGTTGCAGGTTTCGTTGTTGCGAATTGATGTTCCCGATGCCGCTGGGGCGGCTTCCAACCGGCGGAGTACAAAAACTCCTCGTCGAGTTGTTGCGATGCTTCAACCGAAAGGTTGTGATTCCGAAGGGACATGATTTCTCGTCGAATCATTCGTGCGGACTCTCCATCGAGTCGGCTCAACAATTGATCCGTTTCGGTGTAGTCCAAACTGCTCAAAAATAGTGCGGCTTTTTTGATTCCGTTCATGGTTTTATGTTTAATTTTTCTCCACCGTCGCCGTATTTCCTATCCACAAGCGAACAATCGCTGTGGCGGCGGCTGGATTGTTCTTAATCAAATCGGCAACATCGTCCAGTAATGTATGAATGTCCGCCAAATCAGTGAGATTTCGAGCCGCCGCTTCGGCAGCAATTCGCTCCTCTTCGATAGCGACTTCCTCGGCAGCCTGTCGTGCGGCTTCCTCCATTGCCAACCGCTCTTCATCTGTCGGATCACCGCGAAGCAAACGTAGCCATTCTTTATGGGCAGCTTCGAGTTGCTCTGTCGTTCGGGTGAGAATGTACGTCTTTTGCCAGTTCGCCAAACGCCGGGCAAGCCGAAGTGGTGCCTCTTTTTTGACCAACGAAATAATATCCAGCATCACTTCATCACGTGCCGAATAGATTCGCTTCGGTAAGGCAGTCCGCTCTTGATCCAACGCTTTCAGTTTTTTTTCTGCCGAGTCAACGTAGTCGGCAATATCCATCGGAGCAAGAGGTTGCGGGTAGAGCGAATCTCTCACGCCAAGGTGATGCATGAGACCATCGAAGTCAACTTCTTCGAGGAGTTCATGAATCTTTTCGTCTTTTTTATGTCTGCTGTCTGCGCGTTCTTGTGTATATTTGACCGCATCGCCCACGGGACCGAACGCTTTACGTCCACCGACCAACTTGGAATACTCACTGCCGCCAACCTTTCGTCTTCGAGCGACATCAATGTCGGGATTGACTCGTTCAAAGGATTCGAGGAGTTTGAGCAGTACGTCCGTGGTGACTCCGTGGTTTGCCTGCACAAACTCGGCGAGTTTGTTCGGCAACACCGGCATTTTCGAATAGTCCGGCTCTTTCGGCGAGGGCTTTTTTCCAAACATTTTTGTTCAGAGTCGCAATCTAAAAATTGCTGCTCTGTTAACTCCTTAACTCTTCGCTTCCACCAGCACCGCATTGCCGATCCATTGGCGAATCACGGCGGCGGCAGCATCGGGATTTTTGGCTATCACTTCGGCAACCTCATCACGCAACGTTCGCAAACCGGCAAGTTCACCCAGCGAATTCTCAAATTCGGCTTGCTTCGCTTCGAGTGCAGCCACTTCCGCTGCTCGCCGGGCTTCCTCTTCCCGGCGATATTTTTCTTCAAGCCGGGCATCAATAGCATCGAGCGGCGTTTCCATACCTTCGTAAATCACGATGTGGTCCGGCTTTTGCGGTCGGGAAATCAAATATAGCGTCCCAATACCACTAAACGCCAAACTCATGAGCCCCAGCGTCTGCCAATGTTGTTGTATAAACAGCACAAACAGTTCCCACGCGGTCAATTCCGGCACTTCATCTTGGGGTATAGTAACATAATCGACAACAACGAGTTCCATCGGATCCGATTTGTTGGAGAGCCGATAGGTTTCTAGCAATTTGGCAATTCTACGCTTTATAGAGAGCGTTAGTTCTTCCTGTTCAGCCAGCAACATTGCTTCTGTCGGTGTTGCATCGGGAGCACCGCCCGTAAGACGGTTTTTTTGTTGCCATATTTTCAAGACATGTTCGATGGGAACCCCGATAGAAGCGGTGACTTCCTTGGGGATGTACGGTAACGCTTCCTCTTTCGTTTCCGTACCCGGTAGGGCATTGGTGGATTCCTGCTCTCTCTTTTTTTCGTCGGTAATATCTTTGGGATTTATACTCGCCGTTGGATCAATGAGCGGACTGTTGAATTGGGCAATGTGGCCCGGTCGACCAAATCGGTCGTAACCTTCCCGATGAAAATGATAATCAAATTCATGGTTGACCAACTGCGTTGGCTTTCGATGCGTCACATCGAACGTTTCCTGTGATTTGTATTGCGTCAATACAACGTTGGTATCCACCCTTAGTCCATCAATCTCCGATAGAAGATCGCTGATACGGTTATTCCATTGCTTTTCATACTTTGCTTGGTGTCGCAGATATTCGCCTTGTGCACTGCCGACTTCTTCGCCGAGACCATCATAAGTCCGACTGTGTTTTTTATCAACAATTCGGATTTCCTTTGAAGGATTGATTATTCCGAACATGGGCACAATGACTCCGCCGATTGCCGTGATGGTTTCAATACTGAGTGCCTTGTTGTCGATGGCTGTAACCATTACTCCAACGGACACGGTTTGCATGCGAGCCCAAACGTTGCGATTCCAGTCAGGACGTTTGTTGGAGAAAACCTCCGCGTCGGCGATACCTGGGAACTTTTTGATGGCATTGGCACAGTCTATTTCTTTGTATGCGATCATTTTTGTATCCATCATTCTGGCATTTTGCCAGGGATTTAATTTATCGACTCCCTCAAGCCGAGCCGAACTGTTTTTTCCGGGAATATTAGAGGGAACATTGGCTGCCGCAAGAGCAGCGATATAGTTCGCCTGCTTGTCTATCGGAACTTGTAGTCGTCCGCCGATCCATTGATGCCCTTTCAAATTGGCATTGGCGATAGCAGTATAGGCGGCGAGTTGATCGTTCCTATCAAACAAGTGTCCGTCGAACAGCATAATGGTATTACCCAGCGGGTCTGCCGACTTGATACTTCCGACGATGAGATAACCGAGCGAGAACAGGAGCGTTGTTGCGAGTAGCGTCGCAACGATCCTGTTTCCGAGCGTCATGCTCATATACAGGTCCTTCAACTTGGCGTAAAGTTGTAAAGCGGAAGTTTTCAGGTTTTGTAGTAGGTTTTCCATGGGAGTTTGCCGCCGCACAGGGTGCGGCGTATTGGCGTATTTGGTTGGCAAGTGCCGCACAGGGTGCGGCGGCTAAACTACACCCGCATATTCTGTATTTCTTGATAGGCGGCGACGAGTTTGTTCCGTATTTGCATCATCATTTTGAAGGCGATGTCGGCTTTTTGGACGGCTGTGAGCACTTCCGCCATACCTATTTCACCTCCGCACATTAACTTTTCCACTGCACCGTCGGCACGTTGCTGCAACATATTTACTTCGCCGACACCACCGAGGACTAAATCCTTGAACGTCGTCTTCTTAATTTCGTCGTCGGACATCGGACGGTCGGGATTATCCATTTTGAATCCCAATTTTCCCATGCCCTGTCGGTGATCGAGTTCGCCGATCTTATGACCGGGACTTGTACCAATACCACTGTATATTCCGTTGATTCCGTTCATAGATTTTCTGATTGTGTCTCTGCTCTGGCAAACGGGATAGTAAAGAATTTTGCCGTTGACGGCAAGGGCAAAATCGGTAAAATAACGCCCTCTCTGTCTCCTGTTCTTCTTGACGTATCTCCTTTTTTCGGTATATTACGGAGCATGTCCGAAGACGCATACCGACTCATTGCACCCGAAATGACCGCGATGGAAGCATTGATGCGTCAAGTCTTGTCCAATGCCGATCCGTTTGTCGATGAGGTCGTCCGGTACAGTTTACAAATTGGCGGTAAACGGTTACGCCCTGCGTTGTTGTTTTTGGCAGGCAAAACGGTCGGGAGCATTGACGAACCACACATTCGAGCAGCCGCTTCACTGGAATTCGTTCACACCGCCACTCTCATTCACGACGACATCCTGGATGGGGCAACCCTTCGACGGCATCTTGCAACGTTCAATGTCCGCTGGAACGCTCAAATAGGCGTGTTGGCGGGTGATCTTTTGCTAACCAAAGCGTTGGAATTGACAACAAAAACGGGTGAAATGGGGGGGATCCGAGCACTTGCCGAAGCGTGTAAGCAGACTTGCGAAGGTGAACTTCGCCAAATCGGGGCGGCAGGGCGTTTCGACATGTCCACAGAAGAGTATAGGCAAATCATTGCTGGCAAAACAGCACCGCTCTTGGCATGCAGTGCGGAACTCGGCGCACTCTATGCTTCGGCATCTCCGGCGGTAATCGAACGATTCCGATTTTTCGGGCAAAAACTGGGACTCGCATTTCAAATCATTGACGATGTGCTGGATTTAGTCGGCGAAACGGACGCAGCGGGCAAGACGTTGCGAACCGATTTGGTACACCATAAGCCGACATTGCCGCTGATCTTGTATTTGCAAGGTGCAACGGAGGAGGAACGAAGAGAAGTATTGGTACGTATCCGTCGGGATGATTTTGACGAGCAATCGGCAAACTGGGTGGTGGAACGATTAGACGAATCTGGAGCGGTCAATGCCGCCAGAAAGACGGCACAGCAACTCGTTGAAGAGGCAACGGAATCTTTGACTGAGATCGAAGGGGACTGTGAAGCAAAGCAAGCATTGGCAAAACTTGCTCAGTTTGTGGTCTCGCGGGAGAAGTGAAGAGAAAGAAAGTATATCTCTTTCTGCCGTAGTTTTGCGTTGCCGATACCTCCGCTGAAATTTGTGGTAGTATAAGAAGGAGTCCCGCTTTTGAGATATTTGTTTTACAACCGAATACCATGAATTCACGAGACCGCGTGCTCACAGCACTAAACCACCAGATTCCCGACAGGGTACCCCGAAATTTTTGGGCAGAATCGCCGACGTGGAATCGCCTGTTCCAACACCTCGGACACGAAGACAAAGAACGGCTCCTTGTCGATTTGGATATTGATATGCGCTCCCTCGATGTTCCCGGTCCGCCGGAAAAACAAGGGGAAGACGGTATTGTTCAAAATTTTTGGGGAGAACGATACTTCTACCGACCGACTCCCTGGGGTCCCATGCGTGAAGACGTGCCCGGAGCACTGGCAACGGCAAAAACCTTCGACGATCTCCTGAATTTTCCTTGGTCATCTCCTGACGATTTTGATTATTCGTCTTTGCCGGAGCAATGCGAACGCTGGAAAGACCGTGCTCTACTCTACGGTTTCGCAGACATTTGGGAGCGGCCAGCACTGGTTCGCGGACTGCAAAATATGTTCTTGGATATGGTAGATCAACCCGACTGGGTGCATTTTCTCTGCCGGAAGTTCACCGATTTTTACAAGGAAGATTACACTCGTGCCGCCGAAGTAACAATGGGACGCATCGATATGTTTCTTCTGATCAGCGACCTCGGTAGCCAACGGGGACCACTCATCTCGAAGCGGATGTTCAGGGAATTCATTGCACCGTACATCAAGGAAATGTGCGATCTCATTCACGGTCTCGGTGCCAAGGTACTCTTTCATTGTTGCGGCAGTATCCGTCCGCTGATTGCTGATTTGATCGAATTGGGCGTTGATATTCTCGATCCTATTCAACCGATTGGCGATATGGTTCCCGAAACGTTGAAAACCGAGTTTGGCGACCGGCTCTGCTTTCACGGCGGTATTGATATGCAGCGTTTGCTACCACAAGGAACACCGGCGGAAGTTCGTGCCGGAGCCCAGCGTTATGAAGATGTTCTCGGCATGAACGGCGGATACATTTTAGCACCGGCTCATCTTTTCCAACCGGACGTTCCCCCGGAGAATATTTTGGCAGTGTACGGGAAGAACTGAAACACGAATCTCGCCCGTGTGGTAAAAACACGCCGTTAGCCGATGCAGTTTCACATTCGTGGCTCGTTATTCGGTCGCTCCGGTGTTACCTACATTTCCGGCTTTCATGCGTTTTGTGTTATAATAGCCCCCGTGAATTCAAAAATCCCCAAGCACCTTCTCGAAGGCTTAAACAAACCGCAACAGCAAGCGGTACGGTTCGTCGAAGGTCCACTCCTCGTCCTTGCAGGTCCCGGTAGCGGAAAAACCCGCGTCGTTACCCATCGCATTGCCGCTCTGTTACATCAAGGAATCGGTGCCAGCCAAATTGCCGCGCTCACCTTTACCAACAAAGCCGCCGATGTCATGAAAGACCGACTCGCAACGCTTGCACCGAAGCAATACGTCTGGATAGGCACGTTCCACAAATTCTGTGCCTATCTGCTCCGGCGGTACATCGGATTGGCAGGACTGCAAGAAAATTTTACCATCTACGATGCCGATGAAAGTCTGTCGGTCCTCAAAACGCTTGCTAAAACTCATTCGCTCCCTTCCGGAGTTACACCGCAAAAAGTTGCCTCTTCTATCAGTTGGGCGAAGAACAATTTTGTTTTGCCGGAGGAGTACGAATCCCGACGCGGCAATCTGCTCAGCAGTGCCGTCCACGAATTTTATCCTCTCTACCAAGAGGAACTTCGCCGTGCCAATGCCGTGGACTTCGACGACCTATTGCTCCACGTTGCCGTTCTGCTCCGAGAGAATCCCGAAGTCCGAAAGATACTCGATAATCGATTCCGATATGTTTTGGTTGACGAATATCAGGACACCAACACCGTCCAGTACATCATTGCGAGAGCGTTGTCGATTGACCACCGCAACCTGTCCGTTACCGGTGATCCTGACCAGTCCATCTATGGTTGGCGAGGGGCGAACCTCAATAACATTCTCGATTTTGAAAAGGATTTTCCCGACACTACGGTCATTCGGCTTGAACAAAACTACCGCAGTACGCCGCAGATTTTGGCAGTTGCCGACGCACTGATCGTCAACAACGTGCATCGCAAGGAAAAGACGCTCACGACCGACAATCCGCCGGGTGTGCCGGTGCGGCTCGTTCGGTGTGTCGATCACAAAAAGGAAGCCGAAAGTATTGCCCAAGAGATTGCCGACGAACTCCAATCGGGCAACCGCAAGCCGAGTGATTACGCCATTTGCTACCGGATGAATGCACTCTCCCGAAACTTTGAGCACGCTCTGCGGAGTCGGAAAATTCCCTTCCAACTGGTGCGCGGACTGGAATTTTTCAAGCGAAAAGAAGTCAAGGATGTATTGGCGTATCTGCGGGTGGTGTTCAATCCATCGGATACTGTTTCGCTGGCACGAATCATCAACGAACCGCCGCGCGGGATTGGTAAAACGACGATGGAAAAGTTATCCGCTCACGCGGCAGAACTTGGCATTCCGACGATGGATGTTTTGCGGCAAGTCGGGGGGCCTACGCCCCCCGCTCGTGCGCCGAGATTGACACCGAAAACCAAGAAGGCGATTACGCAATTCGTGCAGATGATTGACAAGTTGTCGGAGTATTCGGCGCAGGAATATCCAGTGGCATCGCTGATCGAAACGGTGCTCCGTGATTCAGGCTATCGACAACATCTTGCGGGTTCGGAGTCGGAGGAAGACCAAGAACGTTTGGAAAACATTGAGGAACTCCTGACGGTAGCACATGAGTTTGATGAGCGGGAGATAGCGACGGAAGAAAGAGCGGGGGGCGCAAGCCCCCCGGTGCAGATGGCTACTACTTCATCACTGGAAGAGTTTTTGGAACAGGCGGCACTGGTCAGCGATGTAGATGCTTTGGATCAAGATACGGATCGCGTTTCATTGATGACGCTTCATGCAGCGAAGGGGCTAGAGTTTCCGGTGGTCTATATCGTTGCGATTGAAGATGGCATTTTGCCGCATGAGCGTTCGACGCATGAGTTGATGCAGTTGGAAGAGGAGCGGCGATTGTTTTTCGTCGGTATTACGAGAGCGGAAGAGGAATTGCGATTAAGTCGGGCGGAGCGTCGGGACTTTCGCGGTTCGTTTGCCATGACGGCTATTTTCAGCCGTTTCTTGTTTGAATTGCCGAACGATGCCTGTTTGGCAAAGTACGATTCGCCGGACGAATTTTTGAATGGCGAAGACTACGGCGGCGGCAGACGCTTGGTGCGAGAAAAGATCGTCGAATATGATGATAACGACGCAGACTACGATGACGATGATGACGAACCGCCGCCGAAGAAAAAGAAAGAAAAGCCTGAACACAAGCGTTATTCGATGATGACGGGAAGCGAACTGCTACGGAAAAAGAAAAAGCGGTAACGGAGCCTACCCGGAAGCGCGCTACGCCACACATCCGGCTCACTGGGACTTTGTTTCATTTACCGGCATCCACATCCGCAACTTCTACTGGGGGGATCGAGCACTTTTTCGATTCGGACGAAGATTTCGTCTACCGTGCCGAGTCCTTCTATCGTTTTGAGTAGCCCTTTTTTGTCGTAGTAGTCTAGCAACGGACTCGTTTGCTTGTTATAGACAGCAATACGTTCCTTAATCGTGTCCGGGTTGTCATCGGCGCGTCCCCGCTTGGCAAGCCGAGCGAAAAGTTCGTCGTCCGGCACTTTCAGTTCGAGCACGACATCGAGCGGTGTACCGGCGGCGGCAAGCATCTTGTCGAGGGCTTCGGCTTGGGCAATCGTTCGGGGAAAACCATCAAGAAGATAGCCGGCTTTGCAATCGTCCTGTTTGAGTCTGTCCGCAATGACTCCGATGACCACTTCGTCGGGCACGAGTTGTCCGCTCGACATATATTTTTCGGCTTGCAAGCCAATTTCCGTTTTGGCATCTCTTGCCGCCCGGAGCATATCTCCGGTCGAAAGGTGTGCCGGTTTGTACTTTGCAATGATCTTTTCCGCTTGTGTGCCCTTGCCCGCCCCGGGAGGACCGATAAATACGATTCGCATAACGTTAATGGTTCGTGTTTGATAGTACGTGGATTCTATCACGTTCTATTTTCATTGCAAGGTGATAGTATATCTCGTATGCCACGGATCACGGAGGGGGAATTCAGTGCATGACATGACATCGGAGACACCAGTTCGTCTTCGGTTGAATGATGCGATGGATGGATTCGTGATCCTCCTCACTATGACAGGCAGAGGCAAAACAACTCAGGATTCCCTTCCAGGGACCGATGGTATGCCCGTGATTAGCCGCCGGGAATTTGGTTGGTGTTCCGTACATTTCATGGCAATCATCGCACCGGTCAACCTTATTGGTGCCGGGATGCGGGAAATTCCATGCCCATTGTTCCGGCGACCATAGTGTAGAGCCCGGGGGGACAACAAAAAAGTCTACTTCGGATTCTGCCACCTGCACACGGTGCTCACCTGGTTCCAACATGATCCGGGCAAACCATGTGTTATCGCCGTACTGCATTTCCCAAGGATGATGAACGTTGTCAACGACGAGGTCAGGCGGCACAACGAGAGAGTCCGTCGAACGCACCGTGTATATCACTACGCCTTCAGGACTTCGTGTTCGTGTTTGATGTCTCGGTGTGATCAGTTCAACAGGACTCTTGAATACTATTAGCGTCTCATCTGTCGGCAACAGAGGATCCAGCAGAGGTTGTCTGGCTTCAAAATTCAGCGGATGTCCTATCATGTCCGCCACGAACTCAACACCCACGAATCCGATGAGGGCAACCAGTACGACCGACATAAAAATGGAGAAAACGAGCGCAACCATTTTGGCTTCCGGCGGTTCCGGCGGCTCGACATTGGGCGGAATAAAGGATGCGTGATGAGACATCAGAGGTCAAAATCAGGGGACAGTAGGAGTGGCAGACTCGGGGGGCAAAGCGACAACGGCGCGGTGGATCAGGACGAAATTTTCTCCACGAAATTCGGTGAATTGTCCTTCAACGATTTTCCAGTATTCGTGTTTCGGTTTTTCCCGCATAGTGGTCAAAATCCGATCCAAAGCCAAATTTTCAAGACAGGTAAAACGTTGATTGTCTCCAACAGTGTAGAGTACCGTTCGGTCGCCGGTTTGCCGGAAGTAAACGAACATGTCCTTGAATGCAGTTCCTTCTCGAATCCGTTTGGCACGTGGTGCTGGCATCGTTGGTGGAGCGGAAATCGGTTTGAAGTCTTGATTCGGCTGCGAAGGAGGTTCTGGTCGCTGGGCGAACACCACCCAACAGCCGAGTATTACGAGGGGAGCGAGAGCAAGAATCAATCGGAACATTGTGGAAACGAAAAAACATAGAATCGACCATCGTTATTGTCCCAGATGAAAGGGAAATGTGCAAGAGCGAGAGTAGTGGGAAGTGCAAGTGTAGTGCTCACTTGTTTCTATGCCAAAAATGACTACAATAGGCAAGCCGTTTCGTGTTCATTCGGGAGCAATTTTTCATTTTTCACGATGTTTGCACAACAGGAGAGCGACAATCGACCAATTCTGCCGACGTTACAATCGCCACATGAACTTTCACAACTCTCCTTGGAGCAACTCAAACAACTCGCCGCCGAAATCCGTGCCGAAATCTGTCGCGTGTACGATCATCGTTCTGTTCACTTCGCTTCCAATCTCGGTGTCGTGGAACTTGCCATTGCACTCCACACTACCTTCGATTTTTCACATGACCGGCTTGTTTGGGATACCGGTCATCAGGTTTATCCACATAAATTGCTCACCGGTCGCTTTCCCCAGTTTTCCACGATCCGCACCAAAGGCGGACTCATGGGTTTTCCCAATCCTACCGAAAGTGAGTACGATCTCATGATGACGGGTCATGCGGGCAGTAGCGTCGGAACTGTTCTCGGACTTTGTTGTGCGGATGATTTGCTTTTTGGCACGAACAGTCGGCACAGTGTTGCGGTCATTGGTGATGGTGCTTCTTCCAGCGGCGGTGTGTACGAAGCCATGAATCATGCGGGAGGACTCAAAAAAAACATTACCGTTGTTTTGAACGACAACAAAATGTCGATTTGTCCCCGTGTCGGCGGACTTGCCCAGCATCTTGACAGTCTTCGGCTTCATCCGCGATATAGCCGATTCAAACAAAAAATGCACGGCATCGTTGACCGCCTGCCGTTGGTTGGAGGATTCATAGACTCGATTCTTCGGCGGTTCAAAGACACTATGAAAGCCGGTCTGCTCGGCGGAATGTTGTTTGAATCGCTTGGCTTTCGGTACATTGGTCCCATTGATGGACACAACATTGCCCGACTGCAACGGTTTCTGCGGATGGCACGCAACCTTGAAGAGCCGGTGTTGCTCCACGTTTTTACCGAAAAGGGACGCGGCTTCAAACCCGCCGAAGATAATCCCACGGAATATCATGCTCCCAAGCCGCGTTATTCCCGTCATTCCCGCGAAAGCGGAAATCTAGACAACAGCCGTTGCTTGCTAGACCCCCGCCTAGGCGGAGGTGACGAACTAACTGCCACCAAAACGTTCACCGAACATGCCAGCAATGTGATTGATGCTTTGATGCAAAACAATCCGAAAGTGTGCGTTATCACGGCGGCAATGTGTCAAGGCAATATGTTGGAAACGGTGCGTGAAAAATATCCCGATAGGTTCTTCGATGTCGGAATTTGCGAATCACACGCCGTCGTTTTTGCAGCCGGTTTGGCAAAATCAGGGATGATTCCCATTGTGGATATTTACAGTACGTTTTTGCAGCGTGCCTACGACCAGATTTTTCAGGAAGCCTCGCTCCAAAACTTGCCGATCATTTTTGCGATTGACCGGGCAGGACTCGCGGGACCCGATGGTCCTACGCATCACGGCGTGTTTGATCTTGCGTATCTTCGTCCGTTTCCGAACTTGACCGTGATGGCACCAGCGGACGCTTGGGAACT
>Ga0123353_10002148_pt1 | contig 24379 bp, 16 predicted proteins | sample TergutLab28metaG_3_FD_92763 | JGI IMG/M metagenome (GOLD analysis project Ga0123353, IMG submission 92763) | Labiotermes labralis P3 segment gut microbial communities from Petit-Saut dam, French Guiana - Lab288 P3 | ecosystem: Host-associated > Arthropoda: Insects > Digestive system > Gut ... | reverse complement strand
CTGTGCAGTTCGAGGAGGTCCATCCCCGCCTTGACCTCGATCACCTGCAGGCAGTCGATGCCCGCCTCGATCATGCCCGGCACCAAAGGGGCTACATAGCCGCAGGAGTGCATGATCACCGGCAGGCCCAGGCCATGGGCGTAGGCTATGGTGGCGGCGTGGGAGGGCTGCAGGATGTCCCGGTACATGGCCGGGGACATGAAGGGGCTGCCCTTGTAGCCCAGGTCCTCGTAGTACCACACGCCGTCGGGCAGGCCCTCCTGCTCGAAGAGGATTTTTTGCAGGCCGATGGTCAGCCGGGCGTAGGTGTCCGCCATGTCCCTCACCCAATCGGGGTCCTCGGCCATGCCGATGAGCATGTCCACGTGGCCGCACACCGGGTGGATGCATTCGAACACGTTCACGCCGGACCAGGTGAAGAATTTTTCGTTTTCGGCGGCCCGCTGCCTGATTCGGCGGTAGGCCTCGAAGTTGATCCGGCGCGGGTCGGCCCAAAGCAGCGGCTTGATCTTCGTTTCCCAGTCCTCCCGGCACGCCACCGAGAAGCTGATATGCTCCGGCGTGGTGTCGTGGTGCTTGTGGCGGCGCAGGGTCGCGCCGTTGCCGTCCAGCCAGGTGACGGTGTCTTCGTCCTCGGCGATCATGACGCGCTCGAAGTCCAGGTCGGCCACCATGTTGAAGCACCAGCTCTCCATGAGGTCGTAACCGAAATGGAGGTCGAACACCTCCTCCGGCGCGATATGGCCCTCGGCCCGCCACTGCCTGTGGGTGTCGCCCCAGAAATGCTCGTACAGCCCGATCCTGTCCACGGGCTCATGGCGCAGGATGCGTGAAAAGCGCTCTTTCCCTGTCATTGTGTTGTCCTTTCCGCGTTTATTGGCAAAAAATAAAAAAACACTTGCATTCCGTCCCCGGGTGTGGTATAATTCTGCTGTTAGGCTGTTTTAGATCAAAATCAATCAACTGCGGCCGATTGATTACAAAAGGAGGTGCCCCCTGTGGCAAAATGCGATTATTGCGGCAAAGAAGTCGCTTTCGGCATCAAGGTATCCCACTCCCACCGCCGTTCCAACCGCACATGGAAGCCCAATGTCAAGCGGGTCAAGGCGGTCGTCAACGGCTCCCCGAGACGCGTCCACGCCTGCACGCGCTGCCTGCGTTCCGGCAATGTGCAAAGAGCTGTCTGATGTAGCAGCTCTTTGGAGCGGTCCAGGGGTTAGTTAGGAAGCAGGAGTTAGGAGGCAGGCGGCAGGATTGCGGCCTGCCTTTTGCCGTTATATACTGCTTAACTCTTTAAAATCGTACCAATCAATCTTCGCAAAACCCATAGATCAAAGGTTTTTCTCGATTTCTTGTCGATTTTATGTCGTTAAGCGGTATACGAGGTGAAACCATGCCCAACCCCATCGCGCAAATCCAGAAAATCCTTCAAAATACGCCCCGCGCCGCCGCGCTGGTCACCGACCCGGTGAGCCGGCGGTATCTCACGGGCTTCGATTCCTCCGACGGGCTTTTGTTCCTCGCGCCGGGCGCCGCGCTGCTGCTCACCGACAGCCGCTTTATCGAGGCCGCACGGGAGAGCGTCACGGCCTGCGCCGTGGAGGAGCTTTCAGATACCCCCAGGCAATTGCGCGCCCTGTGCGCGCGGCATAAGATCCAGCGGCTGTTCGTGGAGACGCGGCGCGTCACCCTGGCCCAGGCGGAGCAGTACCGGTGCTGGCTGCCCGGCGTATGGATCGAGCGTGGCAGCCGCCTGGATAAACGCCTGCGGGAACTGCGCATACATAAGACAGAAGCTGAAGTGTCGGCGATCAAGGCGGCCCAGGCCATCGCCGAGGCCACGTTTCAGGAAATCCTGCCCCTGCTGCGGCCCGGGATGAGCGAACGCGAAATCGCGCTGGAGCTGGACTACGCCATGCTGCGGGGCGGGGGCGAGGCGGTCTCTTTCGAGACCATCGTGGTCTCCGGCGAAAACGGCTCCAAGCCCCACGGCGTGCCCGGGAACCGCGCCCTGCAAAGCGGCGACCTGGTGACCCTGGACTTCGGCGCGGTGGTAAACGGATATCACAGCGACATGACCCGCACCGTGGCAATTGGCTCTGTGAATGATGAGCGGCGGCGGGTGTACGATGTCGTCCTGCGGGCGCAGCGGGCGGCCCTGGCGGCCCTGGGCCCCGGCGTGCCCTGCGGGGAAGCGGACGCCGCCGCCCGGGATGTCATCAAAGCGGCGGGCTGGGGCGACGACTTCCGCCACGGCACGGGGCACGGCGTGGGCCTGGAGGTCCACGAGGAGCCCAGCCTCTCCGCCAAATCGAGGGACGTGCTCGCCCCGGGCATGGTGGTCACCGTGGAGCCGGGGATCTATCTCCCGGGGCGCTTCGGCGCGCGGATCGAAGATCTTGTGCTGATCACCGAAACGGGATACGAAAATTTGACGCATGCGGGGAAGGAATTGATGGTGGTTTGAAGACACCCCCTCTGGCCTGCGGCCATCTCCCCCAAAGGGGGCGATGTCGCACAGCGACAGAGGGGGTAGAAAAATCACTCCTCCACAAACCCCCAGCCCCGCCAGGCGTATACATATTCCCGCGCCCCGGCCTGCGAAAAATCCTCCCGGTATTGCCCTTCCGCCGTGCGTAGCAGCGCCCCGGAGGCGACCGGGCTTTTTTCGCCGTCAAATGAAAGCTCGAAGGAATAGATCGGCCGGGGCAGGCCGGAGGATGCCCACAGCCGCTTCATGCGCCCCCCGCGCACTGTGCACAGGAACAGGTGGCAGCGCACGGCGGGGTCGTCGTTTTCCATGCGGGCGGGGCGGCATTCCCCGAAGCTGTAGGATTTCCACAGGGTGAACAGCAGGTCCGTGCCGCCGTCGCCGTCCACGTCTCCCAGGCGGAAGTCCTCCACATACCAGCTTTCCTCCGACTGCCACAGCTGTTCGCCTGTCCCGTCGAAGACCCGCAAAATCCCGCCCTCCAGCGCGTATGTATACCCGTCCCTGTCCTCTGCGCGCGAAGACGGCTGGCGGCTTTGGCGTATCGCAAGGAACGCCCGGAACTCGTCCGTCAGCATGGTTGACGGTGTCAGCGTTGTTTCCGGCAAGGTTTCGGTATCCGCCGCCCCGCCCGCTTCTCCGCAGGAGGCGAGCAGGACGGCGACTGCGGCAATGACGATACACAGCCTTTTCATCAATTCGTCCTGCCCCAGTCGTTGGAGTGGTCATCGGTGATATCGGCGATGAAGGCGCTCTTCCAGTCCGCGTAGGGCGGGATATCGCCCTGGCGCAGGCGCTGGTGCCAGGCCTCGTCGGTCAGGCGTGCATCCAGGGGCACGGTGAACTCGTACTGGGAATACACCACGCCGCGCCCCAGCACGACCTCCCCATCCCGGGGGAAGGCCACGTAGATCTCCTTGGCGTAGCCGGTGGCTTCTGTTAGGGCCGCCGGCCCGGTCATGGGGTCGGGGTTGGTTGCCACGTCGGCGACCACGGCGTCGGGGTGGTGCATCAGGAATTGGCGCTGGTCGTACTCCAGCTCGTAGCCGCTGGCCAGGGCCTCGTCCTTCTTCGCCGTCTGCCAGATGTGCTCCAGCTCGCCGCCGTAGGTGCGGATGAAGTCGTATTCCTTGTCCGTCAGGGGCTTGTTTTCAAGCTCTTTTTCGGCGATGGCGGTCAGCTGCTGTGAGATCGCGTAGAGCGTATCCAGGGCCTCTTCGGCGGCGCCCGTCAGCAGGCCCCGGCTGCGCAGACCGTCCGCCGTCTGCTTCACCAGCGCCGCCAGCCTGCCGTAGACCGCCGGGCTCGGCTCCACATAGCCCCGGTCGTCCGGCGGCGCGGGCAGATCCCAGCCGCCGCCGCCCATCTCGGCCATGGGCTGCTTGGCGTAGAGCAGCGTGTCGCGCTTGAGCTCCGTCCAGCTCCCCTGGAAGGTATTGAGCTCCTTGCGCAGCCAGGCGTTGTTTTGCATAAAGAAGGGGTACCCCTCGCCCTTCTGCGCGCCCATGAAGGGCCGCAGCATGTGCATCCAGGACCAGTAGAGGTTCGAGTGCCAGGTGTCCTCCGGCAGGCCTCTGATATACTCACGCACCTTGCCCATCTGCGCGTCATATTTGGGGTATTTGTCCGTCTCCGGCTTTAAAATCGCCTGCGCCTCGGCGCTGCCAAATGCCGAGGGGATGTCCAGGGAGGCGGGCAGCTTGCGCTCGGGCACCTCCCGGTCCATCAGCCGCTGGAAGATGGAGGCATCGATGGTGAAGCGCTGCCCCATAAAGCGCAGGCCCGTAATCGCCGCGTCCCGGTCCTCCACGTCCTCGTAGATGGGCACGGAGTTGATGGCCGGGGGCTCCATCCGGCGGATGATTTCCAGCGCCGCCGCGAATTTCGTGCTGTCCGTCAGGGCGTCCAGGTCGCTCCAGGCGCTGTAAATCCCCTCCAGGGCCGTTACATATTGGAAGGGCGTGATGTCGTCGCTCTCCCCCACGAAGAAGGTGGTGGCCTCGTAGATGGCCCTCCAGGCCCCCAGCGGCCTGGCGTCCGCGTGGAGGGCCGCGCTGAGCAGCAGCGCGCTCTTCACCTCGTCCTCGTAGCTGGAGCGGAGGGTCATCTGCCCGTACCACTGCATGGCCTTGAAATACCGCCCCAGCGCCTCGGTTTGGGTGTAATGGCTGCGGGGCACGAACTGGGAGTAATCCGCCTGGTACTCCTCCAGCCTGGCGTCTTCGTAGCTCTGGCCCAGGTTGATCACCGGCGAGGGCGCGGGGCCGCCGTGGGCCCCGATCAGGGCGAGCTCCGCATCGACAAGCGCCTGCACCTCGGCGGGAACCTGAGCCGCAGGCTTCAGCAGCTTTTGCGCCACGGCGAAATACGCGGTATTGCGCAGGGCGGCGTTCTCAAAGCCGCTGCCCTGCAGGCGCGCGTACTGCTCCTGCGAGGCCTGCAGCATGAAACCCGTCAGCACATCCAGGGCCTCCAGCAGCTTGCTGCGCTCCAGGTCCGTGAGCACGTAGTCGAACATCAGGTGGAAGGTATGCACGGCGGAATCCGTGGTGATGAAGCTGGGGATGTAGTTGTAGCGGTTATCCTCGTACACGCCGAAGTATTCCGCCCAGCTGCGCCCGTCCGTCACGGCGAAGCCGTTCTTCCCGATGAGCGCCGCGGCCTCGCCGGAAAGGTTCGCGCCGCTGTGGTACCACCAGTATAGGTCGTTTTCGTCGCGGTTCTCCAGAAACTGCGTCCGGTTCACGATGTTGGCAAGGCCCGGCGAGACGCTGTACGCCGGAACCTGCGCCTTCGCGCTCCCGGCGTAGTCCGCGTAATCCGCGAAGACGGCCTTGTAGACGGGCGCGGAGAAAGAGGCGCCCGCCGGCGGGATATTCACCGCCTGCGTTTCGCCCGTTTCGCTCGTTGTATCCGGCGGCTCGGGCCTGACGCGGCAGGCGAACAGCAGCAGCGGCATGGAAAGCGCGAGGAGCAGCGCGAGGACCTTCCTCAGTCTGTTCATAATGACACCTCCGAAATGGTATAAATTGGTTCAAATCAAGTATAGCACAGCGCCCGGGGGATTGCAAGAGCCAAGTTTCGGGGAGGGGGGACTAAATCTTCCGTAATATAAAGCGCATGTTCCTTTCTTTGCCCCCTCTGTCGCGATCTTTGCCCTTCGGGCCGCGACATCTCCCCCACTCATTCCGCCTTCGGCTCCATTGGGGGCGATCCTGACGGCTGCCGCAGGCCTTATCTGGACATTCGTCAGTTTTTCGCGTTCAGTTCGATAAATTCCGTCACTTCCTCCAGACCAGGCAGGGAATTCTGCGCGCCTTTGCGTGTCACCGTCAGCGCCGCGGCCGCCAGGGCGAAGCCGATGGCGCCGTCAAAATCCGCCCCATCCGCCAGGGCGACAGCGAGGGCCCCCGTGAAGGAATCCCCCGCCGCCGTGGTGTCAGCCACTTGCACCGGCAGGGCGGGCCTGCGCGCCGCCGTTTCGCCGCTGGTATACAGCACGCCGCTGCCGCCCAGCGTCACGACCACCCGGGGCACACCCATGCGCAGGAGGGCTTTCGCGGCTGGCTCCACCTGCGCCGGGGTATCGCAGGGCAGGCCCGTGAGGAGCGCGCACTCGCTCTCGTTGGGGGTGACGACGTCCGCCAGAGCGAGGAAATCCGCCGACAGCCTGGCCGCCGGGGCCGGGTCGAGCAGCACCTTCACCCCCCGCGCCCGGGCCAGCTCCATCGCCTGCCGGGCGGTTTCCAGGGGGATTTCCAGCTGCAAAACCAGCATGTCGCTCTTCGCGATGACTTGCTCCAGGCCGGAGACATCCCGGGGCGAGAGCAGCGCGTTCGCGCCCGGGGCGATGATGATGCGGTTGTCGCGGCCCTCCAGCACGACCACGGCGACGCCCGTCGCGGCCCCCGGCAGGGCGCGGATGTGCCGGGTATCCACCCCGCAGCCCCGCAGGCTCTCCGTCAGCTGCGCGCCGAAGGCGTCGCCGCCCACGCAGCCGATCATAGTGACCCCGGCCCCCAGCTTTGCCGCCGCCACGGCCTGGTTCGCCCCCTTGCCCCCCGGCGACGTGAAAAACCCGCCCCCCAGGATCGTTTCGCCCCTGCCCGGGATCCGGGGCGTTTCCACGCACAGGTCCATATTCAGGCTGCCGACGACGCAGATTTTTGCCATATGGCTCTGCCCCTTCCTATGTAAATATGTGAGATTGACCGCTTTTCCGTTGCTTTCATTATAAGCTCGCCGGAGGGTTATGTCAAGCGAACAAAATTTTAAAAGTTTTGATGAAATGCCCTCATGTTCTTGTATTTCGTCCGGGCTTCTGCTATAATAGGAAAAACACCTAAAATTAAACGAACGAGGTATGCAGGATGAACATTATCAGGACCACGGCTGTCGAGCTGGCGGCAATCCCCGCCATCGCCTACAAGCAGAAGCTTTCCGCGGGCGGCGCGGGCATCAAGATCTTCCGGCTGGACAGCGACACCAGCGCCGTCTTTTCCATCGACAGGAGATCCGGCGAGGCCGTGCCCTACGGCAAGTACGACGCGGAGCTGTTTCCGGACGAGGCGGTGGCCGAAGCCCTCGAGCTGACAATCGGCCTGCCCATATCCGCCCGGGGCAAGCTGAAGATCACAGCCTTCGAGCAGCCCAAGGAGGCGGAGGACGTGGAAGAGACCGAGACCGAGAAGATCGACATGGTGGGCAGCGCGGAGTACCAGGCGATCCTGGAGCGCTACACCAACGAGAAGGGCAAGCTGAACTACCCCCTGATGAACAAGGATTTTATGCAGTTCGCCAACAAGAGCAAGGTGGTGGCGAACCTGGTCGCCGAAAACGCCCCTGTGGAGGCCATCCTGCTTTTCGTCGTGAAGAGCCGCACGGCCCTGCTGGCGGGGAAGAAGGACAGCCTGAACGACCAAGAGGCCGCCGCGCTGATCGAGACCCTGGACGAGATCGACCCGCGCAGCGCGTTCAAGGAGCTGACGGCCTATATCAAGCGCCTGCTGGCGAAGAGATAGAACGAGGGTGAACTATGATGCGGAATTTCCGTAAAAAGACCTTCGCGCTGGGGCTCACGCTGGCATTGGCCCTCCTGTGCGCTCTCGCGCCGCTGGCGGAAAGCGCCCCCTGCGAAGTTACCCCGCTGATCATCATCAACGGCATGAACGCGGTGCCCCTGTTCAGCGATTACGGCACGCCCCAGGCCCGGCAGGAGTTTCCGCCCACGGCCGCCCACCTGCTGGGCGCGGCGCGGGCCGTGCCCGGCCTGGCCAGGGCAGGCCTGCACCGGGACTGGAGCCTATACTGCGACGCGGTGATGCCGATGTTCAGCAATATGTTCGAGGGGATCGCCTGCAACCCGGATGGCAGCCCGAAGCAGGACATCGGGTTCATCACGTTTCCAAATTCCTTCGCGGATGACGACAGGTTCGGCAAGGTGGAGACAGGGCTGGACTTCGACGTCGCGCTGGCGGAGCGGATCGGGAGGGACCACACCTGGCTGCATATCTTCGACTGGCGCCTGGCGCAGACCGACCTGGCGCTGGAGCTCGACGAGCTGATCCGGCGGGTCAAACAGGAGACCGGGCACGCGCAGGTGAACGTCATCTCCCTGAGCCTGGGCGGCACGGTGATGATGACCTATCTGGAGATGTTCGGGCATGGCGACATCAAGAACCTGATCATGATGTCCTCCGCCTTCCAGGGCATGCGGATGGCGGGCGACCTCTACAACGGCCGGGTGAAGACCGACGCGGCCGCCATTACCCACGCCGTCACCCAGTTCACGAAGGATATCCCGGTGGCGGGGCCGGCGGCGGACGCCCTGTTCTGCCTGCTGGCCGAAAGCGGCGGCATGGATCTGTTCATCTCGGCCTTCGACAAGCTGGTGGAAAACTCGGCCGAACGCTTCTACAGCGAGGTGTTCGCGCCCATATTTGGGCAGTTCGCCGGGGTCTGGGGCGGTATCCCGGACGGGGACTACGAGGACGCCAAGGCCTTTCTGCTGGACGAGGACATCCATAAGGACCTGATCGAGAAAATCGACTACTACCACTACCGCGTGGCGAACCGCACGCGGGAGATCCTGGAGGCCGCGGCGGCGGAGGGCATGACCCTGGCCATTACCTCCCACTACGGCGTGGCGGGCATCCCCATCGGGGACAGCTGCCTGAACACCCACTGCGACGGTATCATCGACACCGCCGCAACCAGCGCGGGCGCCACCTGCGCCCCCTACGGCGAAACCCTGGGCCCGGGCTACCAGCAAAAAATCGGCTGCGGGCATGACCACCTCTCGGCGGACGGCGTGATCGACGCCTCCACCTGCATGTTCCCGGAGCAGACCTGGTTCATCAAGAACATGATGCACGTGGACTACAGCCCCGAGGGGGACGCCCTGGAGCTGCTGGTCTGGCTAGTGCAGGCGCGGGAGCAATACACGGTGCGCTCCAACGCGAAATTCCCGCAGTTCATGCAGCTGAATTCGGATTTAAGCTTAAGCCCTGTGGTGGGGTAAAATAGTGCCTCTTAGAACCAGCTGTACTGTTTTTTACCGCCCCCTCTGGCCTGCGGCCATCTCCCCCAAGGGGGCGATCCTGACGGTGGTTGTAAATATTTCTTGGCATTAGCCACTCGATTCTGGATTTGTCAGGATCGCCCCCTTGGGGGAGATGGCCGCAGGCCAGAGGGGGTGGTGCGGAGCACATATCGTCAATATGATTGTCTCTATTTAGCAAATTATCTTCATATCGAAAGGACGACGCTCATGAAAAATCTCTCCAAAAAAGCGCTCGCGCTGGTTCTCGCGCTCGCCCTGATGGCCGCGCTGGCCCTGGCGGCTTTCGCGAAGCCCCGTCAATGCGAAGAAAAACTCTTCTTCCAGAGCGGCGACTACAGCATTTGCTACGAGGTCGTCCCGGCCAAGGGCGAGCAGGTGGGGCGGATTTTCTTCCTCCACGGCATGGTCAGCTCCACAGTCTATTGGGAGGAGCTGGCGGGCCTGTTCAGCCAGGCGGGCTATATGTGCGCCATGATGGACTTCCCCGGCTTCGGCTACAGCACCAGGGAGTCCAGGGATATCACGCCGAAGGACCGGGAGGAGATCGCGGCGGAGCTGATGGAGTTCCTTGCCCCTGGCGGTGCGTGGATCGTCGCGGGGCACTCCATGGGCGGCGGGGTCGCGCTGAACCTCGTGCTGCTGTACCCGGAAAAGGTGTCGGCGCTGCTGCTCTACGCGGCGGCGGGCGGCGGCGGGGGCCCTCCCGGCGGGATGGCGGGCCTCGACCCGGAGCTTATGGGCCGCATCATGACTCCGCTGCTGCGGCCACTGCTGTTCATGCCCCTCGTGGTGCACCTGCTGGCCGGCGCGGCCAACGCGGACCTGCGCTATGGGATGCGGTACGACATCGGCAAGATCGTGGACCCGCTGAAGCTGCCGGGCACGGTGAAAAGCCTGTTCTACATGTCGCAGCGCTCAATGGGAACCGACCTGGAGGCCGCCGCCCTGCTGGAGATCCCGATTCTGCTGCTGTGGGCGGAAAACGACTACGTCGTATCGGGGGCCATGGCCGAGAGCCTGACCGCCGCGCTGCCGAACGCCCAGGTGCAGACTATGCGCGGGGGGCACATGTTCACAGAGCAGTTCTCCCAGGAGGTCTTCGAGCGCTCGATGGCCTTCCTGGGGGGGCACGGCCTGTAGGGGCGGCTTGCCAACCGCCCGGTGGCATCGAAGAGGTAGAAAGGAGGGTTCGGTATGTTCCTTAGCCTAATCCTTGGTCTGTATTTACTCATTCTCGCTGTTCTTAATGCACTTATTGGTTGGCCCATCATCTGAGAAGCGAACAGGTGAAGCTCCAAGTTCATTGCTGAAGCTGAAACCATTTCGCAACAAAGAGCGCTGCACAGCCTGCTGTCGCTCCGCGAACCCATCCTCATGTCGTCAACGTCTCCTGCGGGAGCCGTAAGGCCGACAGCTCCTTCCACAGGAAGGAGCCTGGAGGATTATGCAGAAGCGACTTTGGAACCCTATAGCCTATGCTTGCACATCTTGCTTATGGTCCAGCCCCAAGGCTCCTTCCCGTGGAAGGAGCTGTCGGCCTTACGGCTCCCGCAGGAGACGTTGACGACATGAGGATGGGGTTTCGCGCAGCGACTGATTGCATTGCGGCGCTCTCAGCAGCGGAAAAATTTAGTTCCTGAATAACTCAACTGAAAGAGACGCAACCCATCCATGCCAAACGTCTACGATTTCGACAAAACCATCGTGTACCCCGACAGCGGGGCGGCGTTTTTCGGGTTCTGCCTGCGGCGGCACCCCCGCCTGCTGCGCTATCTGCCGGGCCTGTGCCTGGAGTTGCTGCGCTTTGCCCTGCGTTCCAAGCGCCCCGCACCCTTCAAGGCGGAGTATTACGGCTTTTTGCGGGGCCTGCCGGATTGGGAGGAGGAGGTGCGCCTGTTCTGGGAGACCAAGGCCGATGCGCTGCTCAAGCCGTGGTACCTGACGCAGAAGCGGCCGGACGACATCATCGTCTCCTGCTCCGGGGAATACCTGCTGGGGCCCCTGTGCCAGCGGCTGGGTGTGCGCCTCGTTGGCACCCGCGTCAATACAGCCACAGGCCGCCTGGAGAGCTTTTCCTGCTACGGCGAAGAAAAGGTGCGCCGCCTGCGGCAGGCCTTGGGCGCGGCGGAAAACGGGGACGCCCTGATCGACGAGTTCTACTCGGATTCCCTCAGCGACGCGCACCTTGCCGCATTGGCGCGGCGCGCCTTTTTGGTGAAGGGGGATGCGCGCGGGCCCTGGCCGGGCATGGAACACGACGGCGATTCAGCGCTTTAAGTGTGTAAAGTATTTACCTTTCCATTGCTGCGCTGCGCCGGGATCTCCCCGTCCGCTCGCAAGAGACCGTATATACTGCAGCGGGGCTGGTTTTTATTCAATCAGCTTTTTTTCAATGGCAATCCGCACTGCATCCACATTGTTTTCCGCGCCCAGCTTCGCGTACAGCATATTTAACGTGGTTTTTACCGTATTGATGGAAAGATGGCGGGTTGCGGCGATTTCTGTGCGGGAGAGCCCATGATACAGATCGGTGAGAACCTCCAGTTCCCGCCGCGAAAGGCGGATATCGTCTTTAATGTTGTTGTCCCTCTTATAGGCAACTGCAATGGCTGCTACTTTTTTCGTGTAGCTGGAGGCCTTGAGATCAATGGCCTTTAACCATTCCTCAGGGATGGAGCAGCCCCGCTTGAGAGCGGTAACGGCCAGGTCATGCATGTTGCGGCCCAGCAGAATGAATATCGCCTCCAGTTCCCCCTCGAATGAGAGTCGCCAGGCCTGCTCCAGCGCGGCGACAGCACCTGCCGTGTCGTTGGATTTGCGCCGTGCTACTGCGATGACCAGGCTGCGGGTGAGTTCGCCAAACAGGAAGCGCTTCTCCGGCCCCTCTTGGCCCAGCTTAGCCATCATTCCCAAGGCTTTGTGATATTTCTTGGCGCAGATCAGGTGCTTCGCGCGGATGAGCGTCTCTCTGGTGGAGGCGCCAAGCTCTATGTCCTCCGCATAGCCCGAGAGCAGCCAGGGCGCCGCCAACTGCGGCAAATCGATTTGCCCGTAAAAAAAACCGGTGAACAGGTCATACAGGAACTGCCGGTTGCGGAATTCCGATATCTCAAGCCAGCTGCTGCACTGTTGCAGCAGCTCGGTGATCATGGAATAATCCCCCTCAGCTAGGGCTAGGTTCATCAAATAGTATTGCGCGAAGGCTTCGATGCTGTACTGCTGGTTTGCGCCTGCGTTTTGTATCGCCCGGAAGGCATGGTGCCTGGCCTGATCCGGTTGATTGCGATAAAAGGCGATCTCGCAGGCAACCAAGTCGTCGTAGCCGCTGTAAAGGCCGGTGATCGTGCTGGATATGCAGGGTACCGCCGCCCGCGCGGCCTCCAGAAACCGGTCCAGGTCCTTACGCCGGGCGTTTTCGCCCACGAGGCAGGCGTAAGAATCGATTTCGGCGCGTTTATAGTGACCGGAGGGCACCTCCACCCGCTGCGCGTCGAAGTGTTCCATCGCTTCTTTGAAGTATTGCGCAAAGGTGTATTTGCCCGTTGCGGTGCAAGTGCACATGTTCAGGAAACCCAGATTGTTATAGCTGGAAAAAGCAAGCATGGACGCAACGGACGAATTGGCTTCTTTCCACGCTTCAATGGAACTGTGAAGGCGCCGTTCCGCCTCATCGTATTGTTCCAGGTTCATGTACAGGCTGGAGACGAATTCGCACTTGAGAAACATCAACGTAATGCCATTGGGTGTTTCGTCCTGGAGATCGTAGGCATCCAGGCCTTCCAGTATCTGCAGGAAAAACTGTGCCATATCCTTGGGGATTTGCAGAGGGTAGGTCAGCAGCACGCTTAGTATGCCAAGGTAATCCTTCAGCTTTGCGAAATATTCCATGGCATCAGAGTAGATTTGATTGCGCATGCACCAGTCGGCGGCCCAACGGTAGACCTCCTGTTTTTCCTCCTCCGAAAGCAAATCCTCCCTGGTCTTCAAAAATTCCAGATACAGCGGGTGGACATGCAAATGGCCAGTCAAGTTATCCAGCCAAACAAAGGCCGCCGCTTGCGGGTTGGAACGATAGAAACTCTCCGTATCTCCCCCCGCAAGCTCCCGCAGAGGTGCCAAAGGCAAGCTTGATACCAGGGAAAGCTTGACCAGAAACTTTTGTATGTTCTCAGGAATATTGTCGAATGCCTCGCGCTCCATGAGCTTAAAGAGGTTCAGCCGCATGGTTTGCAAAGCGATCTGCTGCTGATTGGGGTTGCGCTTTAGGGCTAGGGCCAGCAATCGCAACGCCAGGGCCCAGCCATGGGTTTCTTTGTGGATTTCCGACAAACTTCTGGCAGGCAGGGGCAAATCGCTCCAATGGAAGAATTCCGCAATTTCTTCCTCTGTGAAGCGAAGTAAATTCTCGCTGACCATGCTGATCCTCCCTTTGGAAAACAGGGGAATCACGTTGATCTCGGGCTCCTTGCGCGAAATGATGATATGCCGCAGCTTCGGGGTGGTTGCATATACGGAGCGCTCCATAAAATCAATCACCTGGCGGTTGGTGATCATATGGAAATTATCTAAAACGATGTAGCATAGCTTGTTGGTTTCGACCATTTTTTTCAGGATGGCGGCGTAGCGCCTAAAGCGCACAGAGGTATCCGGAAAGCCGAACTCACGCATTTCGGCCACTAGGTCCGTCAAATCCGGCGCGCTGGTTTCTACGATATGGGTTAAGTTTTCCCAAAACCGGCTGCCCACATTGTCGCTGTCCGCTAGCGGAATCCAGATGACATGGGCGTCCTGCTTTTGGAGAAACGCCCGCACCGCCTGGGTTTTCCCGTAACCCGCGTTGGCGGTGACCACCATCAGAGGGCAGCGCGCCGCCTGTGCGAGCGCTTCCTCTACCCGCGGCCGAGGCATGCAATGAACGGTTTCCTGCTCAAATGCGAATTGATTCGTATCCGCTGTTAAGTTGTTGGGGATTTCTACCATATTCGACCTCCTTCGGCGAATATCCTTAAAGCAAGTATAACCTTCTAACTAACGTTTGTCAATCTTTTTTCGGAAAAAATTCACCCTTTTGGGTGTAGTTGGAAGATGTTGGCATATGGTATCATGGGCATACAGCAAAACGGTGTCGGGCCGACAAAAGTAGCATGTGAAGCGCGTATAAACCATGAGACGTGAAAAGCAATGGACATGACAAGCAAAGGACGCCGAAATTTAAGGACGACGAAAGACGTGCCGGGCGGGTAAGGCGAAGGCCGCCCGCCCGGGTACACAAAAGAAAAGTAAATTTAGCGTAATGCCAAAATTGCTTTGCGGGAAGGATAAAATGAAGATGAGAACCAAAGACACGGCTATGCACATGAATCTATCGCCTGACATCGTGCATGAAAACATCGGCAACGCTGTTGTCTCCTGCTATGGCGTCGCCAGCTTGGCACATATCAATGTGCGGGGCACACAGATATTACCGCGTCAGCGGGATTTATGGAAACGCAAAGATAGTAACGGCCTGAAGGTGGAATTGCACGTTCTCGCCACCCATGGGCTGAACGTCCCAATGATGCTGCGCAGCGTCACCGCCAAGGTGCGTTACACCATGAAGGAGGCCACCGGCCTGGATGTCTGCGCGATCAATATCTGTGTGGACGGAACCGCCAGCAACGAGTGACCAACATACAACAGATTGACCGGACCGAATCACGTTCCGGCTGAGTTTCCATGTGAAATATTCAAAATTTTCGTCTTTTTTCACCCTTTTGGGTGTAGTGCAAAATCATAAGTACGTGCTACCATATAACTATTTCAAGGAAAGGGGAGAGCATCCATGAAAGAATTGATGGGTACAAAAACCGAGAACAATCTGGTGGAGGCATTCATCGGCGAAAGCCAAGCGAGGAACAAATACTCGTATTTCGCTTCCAGGGCGAAAAAAGATGGCTATGAGCAGATCGCGGCCATCTTTGAGGAAACCGCCGACAACGAAAAAGAGCACGCGGAGATATGGTTTAAGCTGCTCTGCGGCGGCGAAGTTCCTTCCACTGCCGAAAACCTCAAGGCTGCCATTGCTGATGAAAACGGCGAATGGGCAGGCGTGTACCTGTGTATGGCCGCACAGGCCCGCGAGGAAGGCTTCGAAGATATCGCGGCGTTGTTTGAGTCAGTGGGGGCAATTGAAAAGGTGCATGAAGAGCGCTACCGTAAGCTGTTGCGGAGCATCGAGGAAGTCTTATGAAACTTGTTGCACGCACCCATTTTCGCCACTGCTTTCCCGTGGCGTCATCCCTGTCAATTCCTTAAAGAGGTGGACGCCTGACATGATGAACAATGCAAATAATTATCATTTGCCCGGTGCGTTTTTAACCGGAAATTATATGCCGCGTCCCCGGGTCGATAGCATCTTCGACCGGGCGACCCGCTGCAAGCTGGTGTATGTGGTCGCCGGCGCAGGCTACGGGAAAACACAGGCTGTGCATCAATATGTTGAGAATCAACCGAACGCCGTTGTCCGCTGGGTGCAGCTGACAGAAGGCGATAACGTCGGCTCCCGCTATTGGGAAAGCCTTACGCACAATGTTGCCTTTGACAACCCGGAGCTGGCCGAAAAATTGCGCGCGTTCGGGTTTCCGGAGACCCTCGTCCGCTTCAAGCAATTCGCCGGGATCCTCAAAACGACGGAGCACCGTTCGCAGAAAACCTTCCTTGTCCTGGACGATTTCCACCTGATACATTCCGAAGAGGCGCTGATGTTTGCGGAGCGCTGCGCTCATTTGCAGATACCCGGCGCATGCGTGATCATCATTTCCCGGACGGAACCGGACATCAACGTGGTCTCCTTATTCGCGAAGGGGAAGGCCTGTATCATAACGGAAAACGAACTGCGCTTTACCGAAAATGAAGCCGAAAACTTTTTTAGGCTGCGCGGCATTCAGGTATACAAAAGCGATTTTCCGCAGATCATGGAGGCTACCGAGGGCTGGGCATTGGCGCTGGGGCTGCTTGCCCTCGTGTTAAAAAGGATCCCGGAAAATCTTGCGTTCGCGATAAAAACGATGAAGCAGAACGTCTTCAAGCTGTTAGAAAGTGAGGCGTGGGACGAGCTTCCCGAGGGCATCCGGAAGACTATGGTGCGGCTGTCATTGGTGTCCGATCTGCCGCTGGCGCCGTTCCATGGACTTTCCGACGGCGCGCAATGGCTGCGGGACGCGCCTGCGCTCGCGTCATTCATGTGGTTCGACAGCCTGACTGGCGAATACAGGATCCATCCGCTGTACCTGGAATTTTTGCAAAGCATGCAGGACATTTTGTCCCCGGAAGAAAAGCGGGAGACATATGGGCGGGCGGCGCAGTGGTGCTCCGAAAACAAGTTTTATCTGGACGCGATAAAATATTTTGCCAAGCTGCGTCAGTTTGACCGGATGCTGAAAACCCTTCTCTCCTACCCGTTCAGGCTGCCACATGACACCTGCGCGTATTTCCTGGATATTTTAGAAAATTTGGAGCCGGATGAGAATGAGCGGAACCATCCGGGCGTGTTACTATTACTCAATTTTTTCATGCCCCTGTTACTGCTGTGGATGGGCCGCTACGAGGAAGCCAGCGAACGGTCCTGGGACGTCATACGGGAATGGGGGCATTCCGAGCTGCCGATTGCCAGCACTCTTCTTTGCGCCGCTTACAGTAACCTGGCGTATATTGACATGTACGCCTGCGTCATTACGCACAAATATGACGCCCCGAAGCACTTGAGGAGGTCGATCGAATACCGCAGGCTGTCCTCCCCGCCCCCGGCCAGCGTAACCGGGCCTTTTTCCATTGCCGACATCCGTTCCTTTGCCTGTCTGGTTGGGGAGGGCGCGGCCCTGTCTGAATTCGACGAGTTCCTCAATAACGCGCGAGAGACCGCGCTGTACGTCGCGCAGACCCCCCACAGCATGTATTACGGCTATGAGGATCTGGTCGCCTGTGAGCTTGCCTTCTATAAAAATCAGCTGGAGCCGGCGAAAAGCCATGCCCACGAAGCGATCATAAAGGGGCGCGAAAAGAACCAGCACAGCATTGAGGCGATGGCGGCGTTTTACCTGTTCCGCATCGCGATGCAGGAGGGGGACTATCCGCTCGTGCAGGAGCTGTTGAAGCACGGGCGCGATACCCCGGGCAATCCAAATTTTTGGAACCGCCATCTGTTGTATGAGCTGGGGAACGGCTTCCTCTACGCCATGATTGGGCGGCCCGAAATGATGCCGGCGTGGCTGATCGCGGACGAAAAGGAAACGGCCTTCGACGTCAGCGTCCCCGTAATCGAATTGATATGCGCCGCTAGATATTATCTCATCTCCAAAAAATACGGCCAAGCGCTGACGCTGCTGAGCAATTCCTGCCCCAGAAAGCCGCGGGAACGGTTTTTGTTCGGGGAGCTAGCGCTCACCTTGATGACGGCGGCGGCGAGGATCAGAACAGGCGACGCGGCGGGCGCGGTCAGGGATTTTGAAAAGGCGTATGCGCTGTCGTTTGACGGCGTGTTTGAGATGCCGTTCGTCGAGCTCGGGAAGGATTTGCATCCGCTGGTCGCCGCCGCCGGAAAACATGGGGGCTGCCGCATTCCGGAGCAATGGATGAAAACAATGGACCGCAAGGCGTCCGCTTACGCGAAAAAGCTCGCCGCTATCCTATATGCATTCAAAAAAGAAAAGAAGATAGAGGATATACCCCAGCTATCCGAACGCGAGCGGGAGGTTTTAAATGATTTGTATCATGGCCTCTCCCGCGAGGAAATCGCGGCAAGCCGCTTTTTATCCATCAATACCGTAAATAAAATAATTCCATCGATATTCATCAAGCTGGATGCCAACAACAGCGCTGACGCCATACGGATCGCGATAGAGAAGAAACTGATCGAATAAGCCATCCCCCTCTCCGCCCCTCTTTCAGGTCTGAATTCAGATTTGGAGAGGGGTTTATCTTTTTTGCCGAATTCATGCCAATTACGGTGTAGCGGCGAACGAAGCAAAAGCGGTAAAATACAATTACAAACATCCTTCGCTGGTATTATCTTTTCATCTCACGCTATCGTAGTCTTAAGAAAGGAACAGGCAAGAAAGTGGAAAAAGAATCTAAAGTTAAGCAGATCGTTGTACGGTTTGACAAATCGTCATATGACCAAATAAGCAAACACGCGGAAAAGGAGCATAGAGGTCTGGGCGAATTTGTCAGGCACGTGGTCCTGCACTACATTGAAAATTTTGAAAATACAAATTCACAGGGAGGAGAATAGCCATGAAAAGAAACAGAGGAATAGCGAGCGATCGCACCAAGCTATGGGTCAGCGGCCTTACTATCGCGATGGGGTTTGTGTTGATCGTAACCAGCGTGTTAAAAGGTACGCAGGGGAGCCCAAATTACGATACGATCCAATACTTTGAACAAGCGAACCCGGTTCATGAAGTATCTGTGGATGCGGGGACGGCATGGGAGCAGTTGGGATTGCCGTCATCGCTGCGCGCGGTGTTTACGTTCGTTTTAAATGAAGTTATGGGTGAAGCTGCGGGAGAAAGCATCGCGGACGAAAACGCCGGCGACGAGTTCCCGGCAGACGACATCACAGATGAAGCCGCGGGAAATGAACCCGCTGTTGAAGTGGGGTTTGAGCAAACCGAGCCTCCCGTTGGCTCTGACGGCAGCTACGAATACCTTCAATATGGATATGCCGCTCCGGAGGACAAGGATGAATTGCTGGAATCCGGCCGGCCTGTGATCTATATCTTTTATAACGAAGACGGCAGCGAGGCTTACCGGGTCCACGGGACATATAACGGCGGGGACGAGGGCTTTTTTGCCTGTGACGAAGACGGAAACATAACCGGCATTGTACGGGATATTCCTGTGACCTGGCAAGGCGTGTATGACGGCAATCGGCCGGGCACATACACATTGACGGCGAGAGCCGGAAAATTGAATTATTCCGGCGAAATGCCGACCGCGGTCATTACCGTAAGACAGCCTGAACGAGCGCAGTCCGATGTTGGGATCATGCCGGCGGCGCTCGCCGGCGCGGGCACGACAACCAACCCCTATATCATCGCCAGCGCGGCAGACCTCGCGTTTCTCGCGGAAAGAGTCAACGCCGGAGACGCGAATTATACCGCGGTCTTGAAAGAATTTAAATTGAACAACGACATAGATCTTTCGGCGTACGGCGCGCAGTTCAGCCACAGTGAGGGCAAGGGCTGGATCCCGATCGGCAACAGCAGCAGCGTCTCCAATACATTCAAGGGTGTATTTGACGGGAACAACAAAAAAATTACAGGGCTGTATATCAGTAAAACCACCAATTACAGCGCTTTGTTCGGGTATTTCTACGGCGCAACGGTAAAGAACCTGGGGCTTGTCGGCGTAGACATTAACGGGCAAGTCAGTACTGCCGGCATAGTCGCCTCTATGGCAAATAAAGCAACGATTGAAAACTGTTATGTTACGGGTTCCATCACAGGATACCAGGCTGTCGGCGGCATCGTCGGTGTAATCAACAGCACCGGAACCGGAACGAACACAATCAGTCAATGCTACACAACATGCTCGGTTACCGCCATGAATTTCAGGGCAGGCGGCATTGCGGGCAATGTGATCGGTCCCGCGAACATCTCGAACTGTTATTCCCGCGGCAATATCACCAATACCGTCTCCGCTACGGGAACAACGCAGGCGGGCGGCATTCTGGGTGACTTCGCTTCGGCGTCGGGCTTCAGCGTCAGCGTCACAAATTGCTACTCGACAGGGGTGATCACTGTCAATGACACATCCGGCATAGCGGGCGGCATAACGGGCGGCACAGGCAGTACCGGCGCATACAGCGTATCAAACTGCGCCGCGCTGAACACCAAGATCGGCGGCGGCGCAGCCTCAAAACGAGTCAAGGGGGGAACCTATGCCGTAGCATTTACCAATAACCGGGCGTATGACAAAATGCAGGACAAAAACGGCAATACAACATGGAGCCCCACGGGCACGAAGACAAACGAGAACGGTTTGAATGTGACAGCCGATACTGCGCTTACCGCGAATTTCTGGACAAATGAAATGGGCTGGAACGGGTCGACAATCTGGCAGTTCGAAAACGGCAAGCTGCCGGTATTGAGGAACATTCCCGGACAGACCGGCGCTCCGCATTTCGACGGAGGCGGAGGAACCGATCCCCCCGATCCTCCTGACCCCCCCGGCCCCGGCATTGATCCCACCGACCCATTGACAATCATCGGCACCAAGGCGATCAAGGGAAACGCCGTTACCGACAAAGACAAATTGTTCACGTTCAGGCTCACGCAGGTCAACGCAAACGGGGAGCCGGTGTTCCCGGCGTACCAGCAGACCACATCCAGGAACGGCCAGGGCGGATTCAGCTTCAAGCTGCCCAACCTGCCGCAGGGTACCTATTATTACAAGGTCACCGAAGATGGGGCCGGAACCTTCGACGGAAACTGGAACTATGAGGACAGGGAATTCACCGTGGTCATCACGGTGGATTCCAGCGGAAAAGCCACGCAGAAGCTGATCGGGGGCGTCCCAGGCAACGGCGGCATAACCCAGGGAAAGCCCGGCGTTTCCTATTGGAGCGCTCCGGCTTCCGTTACAGCATCGAGCGCCCATGCGCCCGCAAACAGCATTTATCCATCGGGAAGCCCCAGGCGTTTCAATATCGGCGGCGGGTATGTCGTTTACGCGTCGGACTTCCACAATACCGTGTTCCAGGCAAGCTACTACACTATGAACCGGCTGGAGAGCCGCAACAACAGGGGTTCCGCGTTGTGCTACGCCCTGGCCAGCCCGGATTATGGCATGAGGCTCACGCTGGATGAATTCAACGCGATGCTTGGAGTGTCAGTCCCTGACAACGGCCATCGCGCGGACCTGATGCTCTTTGCCGTATGGCTTTACGAGGCCTCCTACCTTAAGGACTATACTTTGGTCTATAAAGACGTATGGTTTGACAGTGGATATTGGCCGTTGGATCTCCCGATTAGGCCGGGCTCGAATACCCTCAAAAGATTCCAGCAGGATCTTTATAGCGCGGTTACCGGCGGGACCGCCAACGGGCGGAAATATTACGATGCGCTCCAGACGTTGATGCCGTACGTCTGGAACATGATGAAGCAATACGACAACATAAATGCCGGAACGGCGGTCTCCTCGCTGCATTTGACATACACCCCGACCGGCGCGAATATGGGAACGCTGTCGTTTAAGCACTCGGGGTATCAGCCCCCGGATCATAACCTGTCCCTTTCATGGACGGCCACGGCGGGCATGACCGTGAAAAAGAATGGCACGGCGATGGCCCCCGGCTCCACAGAGGCAAACACGATCAAGAGAACTGACACGATCACCGTGGAATATATCGGCGCGCCGCCCGATGTGAACTTCAAGCTGACAGACAGCGTGCACTATCTGAAAGGCGGAAGCATCAAAGGCGATCTGTACGGCTTGGATAACAAAAACGGAACTGACTCCCGGGCGCTTATCGGCCACGCGGAATCGCTGCTGCTGAGCAGCACGCTGAACCTGGCCGGGGGGGATACCGGCTCGAGCTACATCATCTTTACCAACAACTACTCGAACGTGCCGGTCAAGGCCTGGGCGACGATCAACGGCAATAAGACCACTTCCGGCGACACCCCCCTCCCCGCCAAGGAATTCGTCTTCAGGCTCACGAAGGTCAACCAAAACGGTCAGCCGCTTTCGCCCTCCTTCGTGATGACGGCCACCAGGACCGGCGCGGGCACGTTCAGCTTCAAGGTACCCTTCTACGAGGGCGACCAGGGGAAAACCCACTATTACTTGATCACCGAGGTCGCCGGCGCCCGGGACGGCTGGACCTATGACAGCGCGAAGCATATCGTGGAGGTCCGCGTCGCGGCCAACTGGGCGGTAACCACCAGCCTGGACGGCGGCCCCATCGGGACTACCGTCAGGGTCATCTTCGGCACACCGACCATCATCCACGTCAAGCCCAACCCGGTCAAGATATGGGACATTACGACCAATAAAAAATACATCTTCACGGGCCACGGCTATGAGAACTTTATCCTTACGGAAGGCTCCAAAAAGTATTTCGGCTTTTGCGGAGACGATAATCTCGCCGAGCCGTCGTCCAACAGGGATATCTATCAGCTGCAAAGCAGCGGCGGCAAAAATGGCACCTCGGTCGCGCTGGCAGCCGCGCTGGGCGTCGCCTCCGGCACTGCTTACCAGAACACCACCGGACTGACCGAAGCGGAGTACGCCAGCCTGTTTGGGCTTTCTTCCACTCCACAGTACAGCAGGCGAAGGGAAGACATGCAGGATCTGGTTTGGTGGTACGAGAACGGATCCAAGCTGAACAGCTCCCAAAGACACCTGAGCGACGAAATCGGCAAAATGCTTGCGGCCTATGAAAACACCCCGGCCGGGCAGAGCATCACAACCCTTTCTCTGGGATACAACGAGAACACCGGCAGGATGACCTTCGCCCATGTGGGCTATCAGCCCGTGAAGTACAACACTATACTCACCTGGACGGGCGATACCACAGGTCTTTCCGTTAAGGTCAACGGCATGGCTGTCTCCTCGGGAATTCCAGTGACGAAGACAAGCAATATTGAGATACTATATACCGGCGAAGGCACGGTGAATATCATCCTGACTGACTATCAACTGTATCTGAAAGGCGGCAGCTTAAAAGGCGCGATGCTGAAAAACATTTCGAACGGACGCACGCAGCCCTGCATGGTGGGCTACGCCGAGTTTGTGAATATACAAAACAGCTTCAGCATCACCCGAAGCACCAATACGAAGCCGCCGACCAGCATAGGCTTTGCCAACGTATACAAGAAGCTGCCCACCGTCTGGGTGGAGCTCAACGGCGATAAGGAGATCACCGGCATCGCCAGCACCAACGAGGAATTTATCTTCTACCTGACGCAGGTGACCGACGCCGGCGGCACCAGCGCGAGCTACCCGCTGTATACCGATATCAAAAAGGTCACGGGCAGCGGGACGTTCAAATTCAGAATCGAGGGCCTGTATCCCGGCACCTATTATTTCAGGATCGCCGAGCATGCGGAAAACCCGGCCGAGGGCTGGACCTACGATACGGTCCCGCGGGTGATCCGTGTGGACGTCAGCGAGGCCCCGACGCCTGTCGTTACAGTCACCTACCCGGAGGGGGGCAACAAGGTCACATTCAGAAATTCGTATGTACGGCCGGGCGGCGCCTCCATCGATCTCGAAGGAGGGAAGCGGGTTACCGGCGCGGACGCTCCGGATCAGATTTTCGGATTCAGCCTGATACAGGTGGACGACGCAACCGGCGCCCCCTACACCCAGGGCGAGCCGCACATGGACTCCGCCATCACCGAGGGAGCGGGAACCTTCCATTTTGAGCTGAACAACCTGTTCCCGGGCACCTATTACTATAAAATTACCGAGCTGGCCGGCGAGGCGGGCGACGGCTGGAATTATGACGGCAATGTATACATCGCGGTGGTCACGGTAAGCAATGACGGTTCGGGCAACAAGGCCTCCGTGTCGTATCACAAAATCGGATCCGGGGCGGGCGATGTGATCTTCACCAACGCGTTCAGCCCCCCGCCCAAGGCCGACGCTGTCATTCGCGGCGACAAGGTGATTTCCGGCGTTGCCAGCACCTATCCGGATTTCATATTCATCCTTCAGCAGGTGACTGACGAGACCGGAACCAGCCTTTTCCTCCCGGCGTATTCGGATTCGGTCACAGTCACCGGAGCGGGCGGCTTCCGCTTTACCGTCCCGGACCTGCTGCCGGGCACCTATTACTTCCGGATTATGGAAGACGCCAGCCAGCCGGCAGATGGATGGAAGTACGATCAAAAAGCATATGTCGTCACTGTGGCCGTCACAGACGACGAAACGCCGATAGTAACCGTAAGCTATCCCGACGGGAAAGACAGCGTCCGTTTTACCAACAGATTTTCCTCGCAGGGGATCATGCCGGAGACAGGAGGCCCCGGGCGCAGGGCATATGCGTATGCGGGAGCCGTGCTGGTGCTTGCGGGCGCGGCGGGAATCGCGTTATTTCTGCCGAAAACATGCCAATTACGGTGTAGCGGCAAAAGAAACAAAAATAGTAAAATACAACTGTAATCGTTCATCGACGCCACTAACATATCGCAGCGAACAATCATGAAACGATTACAAGTAAATGAAGGAGGTGAACCGATGTGAGGACAAAAACAAAGCGCAGGACGTCCATGCGGAGCTCAAACCGAATCAGGGAAGATCCTTTGTCTGGCGCAAAGCCCCATTCAACAACTAAAATAAAT
>Ga0123353_10002147_pt1 | contig 24384 bp, 9 predicted proteins | sample TergutLab28metaG_3_FD_92763 | JGI IMG/M metagenome (GOLD analysis project Ga0123353, IMG submission 92763) | Labiotermes labralis P3 segment gut microbial communities from Petit-Saut dam, French Guiana - Lab288 P3 | ecosystem: Host-associated > Arthropoda: Insects > Digestive system > Gut ... | reverse complement strand
TGATCCTCTTCCGGGAATCCTGATGCAGTCTGATCAGGGCGTTACCAATACCGGTTGGAACGGTTCGAGCTTCACGACAGCGGCCTTCACTGCGGCGATGGCCAGTCCCTACGTGACGTTCTACAAGAGGAATGAGTGGGGGGGTTGGGACCTCATCGAAGATGTTGTACTGACCGGCATGACACGTCCGAGCAACAACAACATCCAGTTGACCTGGAATGATGAACGTCTGAACGGACCGGGTGAATATCGCGTGGAAGTCGACGGCTACTTCTGGAAGTCGAACAAGTCTACCACTGCCAATGACAACCTCCACATGAACAACACGTCTTATCAATGGGTCGTCGATCAACGGATCGTTGATCTCAGCTTGACTGACCTCAGCGCTACGACCGGAGACATTGCTCTCGGCTCAATGGTTGATGTCAACTATGCTTTTGCCAACTACAATAGCAACACCTCGACGCAGGCTTCATGGAATTCCGTCATGAACGTCTACGCCGGCGACACACTGCTTCTCAGCGACGTCAACACCCATGGCCAACTCGCTTCCAACGCGACAGGCACAGGCTCGTTCTCGTTTGTCGTCACCGATGCGATCTACTCCTACCTCGCCGCAGGGAACCTGCGTGTTGTGGTGACACTTGATCCGGTGGCCAATGACATCAACCTCGACAACAACTCCGGGGAAGTGTTCGTTGGGCTCAGTTCCTATGTCGTGACAACGCTGGATGACGTCGTGAACGCCAATGATGGTGTTTTGAGTCTCCGTGAAGCGGTTGCTTTGGCTGCGAAACGAGATGTTCCGATCACCTTCGCCGAAAATCTTGCCGGTGGGACAATCTTGTTGACCAAAGGTGTGCTCGTGATTAGTAGCGATGTCACCATCGTCGGTTCTAATATCACTTTGGCCGCTATCAACAACCGCGTTGTCTCCCTCAGTGGGAAGGCTGATGATCTGATCAACGTTTCGATCAGCGGAGTTTCGATCGTCAATGGAATCGCCAACGGTGGTGGTGGTATCCTCAGCAGAAATGCCAATCTGACGCTCACCGATGTCGTGTTTAGAAACAATGCGGCTTCCGGTGCTTACGGTGGTGCCCTCAACCAGGCTAACGGCGCATTGACGATGACGAACGTGACGTTCACTAACAACAGTGCTGCGTATGGCGGTGCATTGTACGTAGGTGACGTTACAGCGACACTGGACAATGTGGCATTCAGAGGTAACAGTGCTACTGCAAACGGTGGTGCGATCTACGCGGTCAACGGCTCATTGGCACTCACAAACTCCTCGGTTACGGGGAATGATGCCAAGAGCGGTGGTGCATTGTACGCAAGTGGCGTTACAACGACACTGGACAATGTGACATTCAGAGTCAACAGTGCTACTGCTGACGGTGGTGCGATCTATGCAATCAACGGCTCATTGGCGCTCACAAACTCCTTGGTTATGGTGAATGACGCCAATCGCGGTGGTGGTATTTTCGCCAACAATACGGTGCTTACCTTATCCGGCAGTGATGTTCTCTTGAACGATGCCAACGGTGCCGGTGGCGGAATTTACTTTAACGGTGGTAGCCTGACGTTGCTCGACGGCTCACGAGTCAATAGCAACGCCTCCGTCAGTGACGGTGGTGGAATCTACGCGAACAACGGTACATTGACGCTCACAGACTCCTTGGTTACGGGGAATAAAGCCAAACGCGGTGGTGGTATTTTCGCCAACAATACGGTGCTTGCCTTGTCTGACAGTGATGTTCTCTCGAACGTTGCTGCCGCAGACGGTGGTGCATTGTACGTAAGTGGCGGTACAGCGGAGCTGGACAATGTGACACTCAGAGGCAACGGTGCTGTTGCAGACGGTGGTGCGATCTACGCGAACAACGGTACCTTGACGCTCACTGGCTCCTCGGTTACGTTGAATGACGCCAATCGCGGTGGTGGTATTTTCGCCAACAATACGGTGCTTGCCTTGTCTGACAGTGACGTTCTCTCGAACATTGCTACTGCAGATGGTGGTGCATTGTACATAAGTGGTGCTACAGCGGAACTGGACAATGTGACACTCAGAGGCAACAGTGCTACTGCAGACGGTGGTGCGATCTACGCGATCAACAACTCATTGACGCTCACTGGCTCCTCGGTTACGTTGAATGACGCCAATCGCGGTGGTGGTATTTTCGCCAACAATAAGGTGCTTGCCTTATCTGGCAGTGACGTTCTCTCGAACGATGCCAACGGCGCCGGTGGCGGAATTTACTTTAACGGCGGTAGCCTGACGTTGCTCGACGGTTCACAAGTCAAGAGCAACACAGCCACCGGTTCCGGTGGTGGAATTTACCTCGCAAACGGTGAGGCTCTGATTCAGGACTCAGCCATCAACGGAAATGCGTCAAATCTTTCCGGCGGTGGTATTTACCAACTCGGTGGCCAATTGACCGTGGACGAAACCACATTCGAAAACAACGGTGCTGTTGCAGACGGTGGTGCGATCTACGCGAACAACGGTACCTTGACGCTCACTGGCTCCTCGGTTACGTTGAATAATGCCAAGCGCGGTGGTGGTATTTTCGCCAACAATACGGTGCTTGCCTTGTCTGACAGTGATGTTCTCTCAAACATTGCTACTGCAGACGGTGGTGCATTGTACGTAAGTGGCGCTACAGCGGAACTGGACAATGTGACACTCAGAGGTAACATTGCTACTGCAGACGGTGGTGCGATTTACGCGATCAACAACTCATTGGCGCTCACTGGCTCCTCGGTTACGGGGGGTAACGCCAATCGTGGTGGCGGAATCTTCTCTAACGGTGGTAGCCTGACGTTGCTCGACGGTTCACAAGTCAATGGCAACATTTCCACCAGTTCCGGTGGCGGAATTTACCTCACAAACGGTAAGGCTCTGATTCAGGACTCAGCCATCAACGGAAATGTGTCGAGTCTTTACGGCGGTGGTCTGTACGCCAATCAGAGTCTCCTCCGGTTGGAAGGAAACACCACGGTCTCCAGTAACACGGCGACCGATCGTGGTGCCGGTTTATGCTTGGTCGGTGCTAACACTGCCGCATTCATAAACGGTGCGACATTTAGAGGAAACGAACTCCTCGGCTCGTCTGCACTTGGTGCCGCTATCTACACGAACAATGCAACAGTGTTCCTGAGTGGCGCGACCTTCGTCGGAAACGATACGAAGGGTTACGGCGGCGGTGTTTACCAACTCGGTGGCCAGTTGACCGTGGCGAACAGAACCACATTCAGAGGCAACAGTGCTACTCGTGGTGGGGATGACATCGTTGCCAACGGTGCCAGCTCAACGCTCCGCGTGAGTGATAGCACTGTGGCGGATGTCCTTGGGCTCGGTGGTGCTTCGGTCTCCACCGGCCAAACTGATGTCGCGTTGGATGCTTACCTTAACGACCTTAAGAACCTCGACATCGACTTCTTCGGTTAATTCGTTGTGATTTGAAACTCCGGTTGGATTCCGACCGGAGTTGAATGGTCACCGATGAAAATCGATGAAAATTGATACTTGGCGGTCTGTTTCCTAAGAACAGACCGCTTTTTTTGTTTCTTTATTCTACTCAAGCCGGTTAGAAATTTTCGAAGCTGGATAGGGGAAGCCCTGCATCGCAGGGTGTTTACGCGAGGCTGAAGGCTAGTGCCCATACCGGCTCCGGTATCTACTCAGGGAGTCAAATTTCCCGGGGGCCTAGTCAAAGTGCAAGATTCGGCGAAAATGTTGGCTCCGGTTTTCTCGGATATTACGCTGGAAATAAAAAATAAGCCTGTTCGGTGAATTGCCTGTCTCGCCGACATGCAGAATACTCCCTGTTTTGTGGTTTTTTTCATGTCGGCGCAAGCAGCGTTCGAAGCACGGTTCATTTTTTCTCGCCATCACAATATTTTGTTGGGTGTTCCTACAGAATGATGTCCGGCGCCCACTTCACTTTTTCGTTTGATCGAAAGGAATAATGAAAATGAGTACAATTGTTGACATTCGTGGAAGACAAATTCTTGACAGCCGTGGCAATCCGACCGTTGAGGTTGACGTGCGTTTGGATTGCGGCGCCCGGGGACGAGCGGCGGTTCCGAGTGGAGCAAGCACCGGCGTTCACGAGGCCTTGGAAATGCGTGACGGCGATAAAACACTCTATGGCGGCAAAAGCGTCCTCAAGGCTGTCGCCAATGTCAACGACAAAATCGCTGACGCCGTTTGTGGAATGGATGCTCTGAACCAGTTTGCCGTTGACGCCTTGATGCTCGAACTGGACGGCACGGAAAATAAGAGCAATCTCGGAGCCAACGCCATTCTCGGGGTTTCGATGGCCGTTGCCAGAGCTGCCGCCGAAATGCTTGATTTGCCGCTTTATCGTTATCTCGGTGGAATTTCCGCCCGCGTGCTGCCGGCGCCGATGATGAATATCATCAACGGTGGCGCCCATGCCGACAACAAGGTCGATATTCAAGAATTCATGATCATGCCGCTTGGTTTCAGCACGTTTACTGACGCCATTCGTTGCGGTTGCGAGGTTTTTCATTGCCTCAAGAGCGTCCTCAAGAAAAAGGGCTTTTCCACCAATGTCGGCGACGAAGGCGGCTTTGCCCCCGATCTCCAGAGCAATGAAGACGCCCTCAAGGCGATCGAAGAAGCTGTCGGGGCTGCCGGTTACACGCTCGGCGAACAGGTTTACATTGCCATGGATGCCGCCAGCACGGAATTTTATAACGCCGACAAAAAGGTTTACGCCATGGACGGCAAAGAACTCACCTCGCAACAAATGGTCGATGTTCTTGCCGGTTGGGTCGAAAAATATCCGATCGTCTCGATTGAAGACGGTTGTGCCGAAGATGATTGGGCCGGTTGGAAACTTCTCACGGAAAAGCTCGGCAAAAAGGTACAGCTCGTTGGCGACGATCTCTTCGTGACCAATACCCGCCGTTTGAAGAAAGGAATTGATGAAAAGATTGCCAACAGCATTCTCATCAAGGTCAACCAGATCGGCTCGCTCACGGAAACCATTGAAGCGATCCAGCTTGCCCATCGCAATGGTTACACCTCGATTTCAAGCCACCGGAGCGGTGAAACGGAAGATTCGACGATTGCCGATCTTGCCGTCGCCCTGAATACCGGACAGATCAAGACCGGATCTGCCAGCCGCACGGATCGTATGGCGAAGTATAACCAGCTTCTTCGGATTGAGGAAGAGCTTGGAGAAGGCGCCATCTATGGTGGTCCGCTTTTCCCCTACAAATAACACACGGCCGGTAAAGCGAAGGTATACCGGAGCCGGTATAAAACTCGCAAGGAATAGTGCGGTCCAGCGGCACGCTGGGCGATGCAACGGCACGTTGCCCGTCGGAGACATTTTTTAACGTCTTATGGTGTAATGTTTCACAACTTTCCAAATTGACCAACCCGGAACATACATAACAAAGGACGTTAAAAAAAAATGCCTCCCGGCGGGCAAACGCACGGGCGTTTGATCCCGGTAACACAAGCGGTTGGAACGTTTGTTGGCCAAATGATCGCCCATGCTGGCTACGGTATCTTGGATTATAGCGACATCACGAGCAGTAAAACAACGATGCCAAGCAAAATGATTGCGGTGATTGTTGCGGCGATGATGAACGGGAATTGTGTCCTTTGTTTATAGCGTTTCAGGTAGACCGATAGCCTCTTTTGCTGTTTCACGTCAACACGAACGCGCATGTATTCGTCGAAGTATTTTCGGATTTGCTTTGCGAACGTCGCCGCACTCATGGCCGACTGATCGTAACAATAATCGAGAAAACGTGTTACAGAAAGCGGCATTTCCGCTTCTTTTTTGAATGCCGCTTCTTCATTGGCCATCACCTGTCGGATGTAATTGTTGTAACATGAAGCCTCTTCGACCGGATTGTATTCTTTTTCCAATTCCAACGAAAAAATCTTCAGCAAATGATGGTGATCCTCTTTCGCCGCGCACCGTTCGATCAGCAGCGGAAGAAACGATTGTTTCAGCAACTCAAGCGTTTTGATCTGAGTCGGATTCTCCTGAAACCGCGCGACAAAATGATTCGTCATATTGCCTGCATTCTCCTTGGAAAACAGTGGTGTTTCCGGATCATGAAACGCAAGAAGATAAAACAGACAAAGGCTTATGTCCAAACGATACCGTCCAAATACTCTATCCTGATAGGCAGCGAGGAAAAATTCGGCGTATTGTCTTTTGATTTCATTCGTTTTTCCAAAGATCAACGCAATGATCTGAAATGCTTCTTGAAAATTCTCCGTTTGCAACTCATCAAGACAAGGTGACAGCTGTTTCCAGAGGAAATGTAAAAACGCATTGTTGGGTTCCAACGTTTCAGGGTCGAAATTTTCATTCAAAACCTCGAAAAAGAACCGCGAAACCTGTTCCAGGCGGTTTTGTGAGAAACCTTTGATTTGTGAGGAGCCTTTGAAATTCAGGATCAACTCGTTTGCAAGGGTTTCACGCATCGCCAAGGAAAGATGCTCTTCCGCCAGCTTGATCGTTTCGGCCAGCAGTTTTTCCGACATCGGTGCTGCAATATCCGCCGAAAGCGGCGCAACAAATCGGGCGACGTTCATCGCCAAATGTTCCGACTCTGTTGGTGAAAGCGTTTTTTGTTGATGGATCTGTCGGACAGCCGACAAAAAAAATTGGGCCAGAATTTGTCGGATCGGTAGGGAACACAACCCGGCCCGGTCCAAGAGTCGGCCCAAGAGCTTCTCAAGCATTGTTCCGGAGAGTCGTTTTTTTGCGGTCATCAACGTGTCGATCAATGTTTTTTGGTCCTCGGGAATTGCGAAAAAAAGTCGGGCCGTGGGACAAACCTGCTCAAGCGATTCATCGACCTCGGTCCATTTGAACTCTCGAATCAATTCGTGGACCAACTGTTTTCGCGCCGGGGCTGAGGTGACCATTGTTTCAAAGTCGAAAATCTTCTTCACGTTTGATTCACCGGTTTGAATATTGAAAAACGCGAATTGCGGGGCCATTTCCGAGAGTTGTTTTGCAAGCGTCGTGCCTTCCGGCAAGGTCACACTGATCCGATAGCGTCGCGCCGACGTGACATTTTCAACATAAGTGGAAAACGACAATTGATGAGCCAACTCCAAAGGGAAGGACTTTTGAACCGCAGATACCGCACTGATGATGTTTTTGCCGTTTCCCACGAACAAAACCGGTGCCTGCATGATTCCCGAGATCATCCCTTTCATCCCTTTGGTTTCAAACGTTTTTCCATTGCTGACGGTCTCACGAACTTCATCCAGCTCCAAAATTTTCAACGGCGGCGGAATTTTTCCAAGTGTCACTTCTTCCGGCGTCAATTTCGAGTCGAACAAGGGGGAATTCCAAAGTTCAACCGGATAAAACGGCCAAAATCCGTTTTCAAGAACAAGGGCATGAGAAAAAAAGTTGCCCCAGCGGACCCCGCCGTAGTCACGGCCGACATAACAGGTTCTGCAAATCGCAAACCGACCGGTCCGGAGCCTGAAAAATGAAAAAGCGACAGGAAATTTTGACAATTCCTCAGACGTCGGTTGATGCGGCAAATGATCGGGCGGCGTATATGTCCCGGCAAAGCGGACCAGCTCCTCCTTGTCTTCCCGGGTCAATCCGTCCGACATGGAAAACGTGTTGAATCCGTTGGCGTTTTCCATGTTAAACGGACACGCCGTGTATTTCCATTGGAAAACCTTCATTTATTGCACCTCCGGAATCAAGTGATGTTGCCACAAAATCCAGAGAAACGGATCTTCGACCCGAATCGGCCTGGGGTCGTGTTCGAGTTTCTGGGTCTGTTGCGGGTTGCAGCCCAAGGCGCTGAGTCCGAAAAACGCCGTTTTTGCGAAGTCGCCGGTTCCTTGCCGGAGCGTCGGATCGAAAACATCGGTCCAGTTCTTCACACACTGGTGACATCGGGTGAAGTCGGACACCGAAAAGCCTCCCCGATGGAGCGGCCTGTCAAATAACGGGGCCTCTTCGCCGATCACGAGTCGCAACATGTCGATTTTGGAAAAAGCGACGGCAAATGGAATGTCAATTTTTCCATGGCCGGGAATGTTACGACCGACACGAATCAATGTTGCCGTCCGGTTCATGATCGACGCCGCTTCCGTGTTGATTTTCGGAAGAGCATCACCGGTATATTCCCTGGCGTCAAGTTCTGCCAGTTTTGTCCGAACACTCACCCATTGCAACGGGTCCAGCAACAAAATCACGCCGGAAGCATTAAAAATATACCGATTCATTTTCCGCATGTTGGCTTCACTGTCGAGTGCTTCTCCGGCGGTATCGAAAAATGCAAGCATGATTGTCCGGTTGACCTTGTCCCGGTCGAAATGCAACGCATAAAGAAGAGGTTTGCGAACATTCACGTCTTCCGTCTGCGTTTTCACGATGGTCAGATGATTCCGGTAGAGCGGCTTGTAGAACCTTTGATCGTAAAGTGTGATCGTTTCATCGTTCATTGCCCGGAGAGTCCAGCCGAACTGACTGTAAAGCGTTTTGATCTGCTGGACCAACACCGCGATATAATGGCTCTTTCCCGATTCTTTGGCTCCGATCACGGCGATCGTGAAATCGGAAAGCTCGTCGATTCCATGCGGCAAAACCGAGTGGCATCGTGGACAACAGCGAATGAACGTCTCGCAATGGCATTTCGGACAAATGGGCCGTCCTTGACTTGTCAAAAATGAAAACCATTTCCGCTTTTTCAAAGAAAATACGGTCTGTTTTTTCTCCAGTCGGTCCGAATTTTGAAGCGGCCTGTCCAACAGAAACTCCGTAAACACCCGGTCCGCCGTCACACAACCGGTGTTCGCGCACTGAAACATGATGTCGTCGATTTCTGCAGAAGCAAAACAATAAGGACAAATGAATGATGAAGGTGCCATACGTAAACCGTTTTTCATGAATGACCTCCGACACGGGTGGTTTTTCAGTATACTCCGTTTTGTCACGAAAAACAAGTTTTTCAGATGGTCCGTTGAATCTCGATAGAATTTTGTGCGAAATGCGAAATTCAGTACGAACATATTGTCAAAAATTTTTTGGAAATCCAAAGTAATGGCATCTTCGTCATAACTTTTGTATAATTATGAAAGTCAATGCCGTTGGCCGGTTTTTTGCTGTGTTTGCAATGAAAATGCCCCTTCTTCCTTCTTTCAGGAGACCCTTTCTCATGCTCCTTAAAAACTTTGGAAATTTGTCTCGTTTAATCATTGTGTTTTCTGTGTCTTTTTTGTTTTTTCCTCTGTTACCGGCTCTATTGCCAGCTCAGGTATCAGTTCAGGAAAACTCGTCGCCTCCGGAAGACGCGAAAACATCATCCGACGTAATTTACAGAGAACAAACGATTTACGTCCCTTATGAAAAACTGCGGTCTGTTTTTGAAACAGAAGGTCGCGGTGTGTTTCTTCCTTATGACGAGTTTCGTAAACTTTGGGACGCCACCCGGGCCAACTCAGAAATCCCCCCCAAACCCAAACCGGAAAAATCACCTGTCGTCGCAATGATTACAGAGACGGAAAACATTGCAAAAATCAACGGGGATTTGGTCGAAGTGACCGCGAGTATAAAATACGACCTTCTTGAGCCGGGGTGGCATCAGCTTCCTCTTCGGTTGCAAAAAACGGCGATTATCGAAGCAAAAATCGGAGAAAAACCGGCCCAAATTTTGGGAAACAGCGAAGAGGGGTATAAACTTCTGGTCGGGCACAAGGACGAAGAACCGGTCCGCGGAGAATTGACGTTGAAATTCGCCAAAAGTATTGAAAAATCCCCGGGTCGGAACTCGGTTTCGTTTGATGTCCCTCAGGCACCACTCAGTCGGTGGGAATTTCATGCTTCGGACTCCGGTGTCAAGGTCGATTTTGTTCCGATGATCGCCGCAAGTGAAATTCCTGTCGAACAAGGGGGAACCGAAACGGTTTTTCAGGCTTTTGCAGGACCGGCCCCAACGGTGCAGATTGCCTGGACTCCGAAATCGGAAGGTGCCACCGGTCTTGAGGCCCTTGCCAACGTACAATCCCTGCAAAGGATGATTATCGAAGAAGGCGTCACCCGGAACAGTATCCGACTCAATTACACGGTCAGCCGGGCACAACTCGACCAATTGGCGGTCGAAGTGCCTGAAGGGCAAAAAATCATCGGCGTGATCGACGACAATGTTCGTTCCTGGAATATCGTGCAAGGGGAAAAGTCGCAAATCATTCAGGTGGAACTTTTCGAACCGACCAAGTCGAAACAGTCATTGACGATTGAATTGGAAAAATTTATTCCCGTGACCGATTCTCTCGTCATTGATGTTCCCCGGGTAAAAGTCGTTGGTGTTGGCGGACACCAGGGAATATTGGGGATTGACGTCGTTTCCGGACTGGCCTGTGAACCCAAAAAAGTCTCCGGCCTGATCCAGATTGACCCTTCGGAACTCCCCCAAACACTGAAAATCGGTGAAAACGGCTTTGCCTACCGTCTGACCGCCCCGACTTATGATTTGGAATTGGCCGTGGAAAAGGAAAAACCTCGGATTTTCGCAAAATCACAGGTTTCCGCCCAACTGGATTCCCAGCATATTTCCATGGATGTACTCAGTCGCTATCGGGTTGAAAAAGCAGGAGTATTTCAATTGCTTTACGACATTCCGGCGGATTTCACCATCACCAACATCAGTATTCAGCCTTCCGGTTCGCGGGAAAACAAGACAACGTCAACCGTGATCGAGGGACATCAACTTTCGGATGTTCCCCAAACGGAGGGAAAACCAGCCATGAAACGGTTGACGGTGAATCTTTCCCGAAAGGCACTTGGGGAATTCGATTTGCGAATCATGCTGAATTTTCCTCTGAAACATCCGGAGTTGTCGGGGCCGACGGAAAAAACAGAAAAAAGCGTGGAACTTAAAATTGTTCCGCCGACCGTTGCCACCGAAGGTGTCGTGCAGAAAGAAGGGATTTTTATCATCACGGCACGCAATGATTTCCGAATCACTCCCACTGGAATGATCGGCATGCAGGGGATTCCCTTCGACCAGATCGGCGACAAATGGATCAGTCCGCCGGTTGAGGGAAATTTTGCTTATGTCTTTGCCCAGGAGCAACCCGAACTGTCGCTCCAATTCATGCGACGGACGCCGCAAGTGACGATCAAACAGGTTTTGGCTTCGCGCATTGAGGATGGTGTCGCCAAATTTACCGACAAAATTTATTATGATGTTCTTTACAGCGGCGTCAAATCCATCAGAATCGACGTGCCGAAATCGATTGCCAGGCAACTGAGGAACCAAACGAAAGAAATTCGTGATACCGTGCTTGTCCCACAACCGGAAGACATGGCCGAAGAATATGAAGCGTGGAGTTTTGCAAGTGATTCGGAACTTTCCGGAAACGGAATCATCACCCTCACTTGGGAAGAGCAGTTGCCGCAACTTCTTGACGGAAAAAGTGTCGAAATCGGCATCCCGCGGCTGATCCCGCAAGATGTATTCCGGAGTTGGGGACAAATCCTGCTTACAAAAGCGGAAACGGTTGATCTTTCGTCCTCCGACACCAACGAAGGCCTCCGTCAAATTGATCCACAACATGATATTGATGCCCGGGATCGTCTTTCGGACGCGGCTTATGCGTTTGCGTTCCACAATGACTGGAAACTTTCCCTTCTGGCAACGCGGTATGAACTTCAGGAAGTCAAGCGGGCCAGTATCGAATGTGGCGTCATTCGTGCCGTGCTGACCCGAGCCAACACGATTTCCGTTCAAGCGATCTACAGGATTCAAAGTGTCAAACAACGTCTTCCGATCACGATTCCGGAAGGAAGCAAATTTGACGTCGAACCGAAAATCAATGGCATGTCGGTGACGCTGGAAACGGATGCGACCGGTCGATACCTGATTCCGCTCACTTCGACGGTTCCGAATAAGCCGTTTTTGCTGGAACTTCGTTATACCCAAAAGAAATCCGGGAATTCCGGGGAACGCAAAAAATTCAGTGAACAGGAAACTCTCACGATTCCTGTATTTCCCGATGAACCGGCTGTCCAGCACGTCTATCTGGCCGTTTATGTCCCCGAGGAATACGCTTTGACAGCCCATCGTGGAGCATATTCGAAAAACTTCGAGCCGTCACCCTCACCTTCGACAAACAGGGTTGATGTTGACAACACACCTTCGATTGATTCCCTGATATATAACGTGCAGCAAGGAACATCACAACTGATTTCTTCCCTGGTCGATTTTCCGGTTGACGGAACCCCTTATCTTTTTTCAGCGATTCAGCCCGACCCGGCCAAGGGAACTCTCCTCAAGATCAAAATACTGAAACTCAGTATTGCCAACACGCTCTGTTTTCTGATCATTCTTGGAATCGCCATTGGTCTGGTTCGATGTTCCTGGCGGATTCGTGGATTCACGGTTTTTCTGTTGTTGGCCGCCTTTTCCGTGTTTGCGCTTTTTGCTCCGACATTTGCCGCCATTGTCGCAGTCCTCACGGGCACAAGTTGGGCAATCATGCTCGGACTGTTGCTCTGGGTCTTTTGGTCGCTTCTGAAATCCTGGGACTGGCTGAAACGGAAATGGAAGAATCGCAAAACCGTTTCCCAAGCGGAAGGAGGCGACAATGTTTAATGGTAATACATTCTTCAAACAAAACGGTTGTCGCCGAAGAACGGTAACCGCCATGTCAATCCTTTTTCCGGCAACTCTTGTGACTTTTGTTCTCGGAATGGTCTTTTTTCTTGGGACAAATGTCACGGCTCAAGAAAAACGAGAACCCATGCGGGAAATCTTCGTCCCGAGTTGTGAAATGGCAACGATTCTGGAAAATTGCAAGGATCGCGTGCTGCTCAATCGGGAGGAATATGAGTCGCTGCTCTCAGACGCCATAAAAATCAAGCCGGAACAATTACAGGCAACGTCGCCGGTTGATCTGGTGCTCCTTTCCAGTGATTCCAAAATCCGGATCAAAGGAGAACAGGCGACGATTCAAACCGTTCTCACGTGGGAGTCGCATACCGACACGTTGATGGCGGTGCCGATTCCTCTGAAATCGGTCGCGGTTTGTTCCGCAATGCTTGACGGCGAACCGGCAAAACTCGGCTTCATGCCGGAATCCCTATCGAAATTCACGTCGGAATCCTCGTCGGATTCTGCGGAACCGGTTTACCATCTTTTTCTTCAAGGTTCCGGTCAACATACATTGGAACTGAACCTCACGACGGCACTGGTCATCGACTCGGTACGCCAGGAGTTGAAATTTTCCGTGCCGTCTGCTCCGCGGTCGATGGAAACGTTGGAAGTCTCCGGTGATGTCGAACTGAAAAGCGGGGCGATGGTCGTCCGTCGAAAAATCGAAGACGGCGTGACACGATTTGAGCTTCTTCCGGACTCGGACGAGCAACATCTTGTGTTGACACGAAACAGTCATCAAGTGAGTGTTGGGAAATCCATCCTTGCGAAAAACGTCCAATTTGTCGAAGTCACCGGGTCTTATGAGAAACTTTATGCCGCATTTTCGCTGGACATCCTGCACCAGGCCACGGAACAGATGACGTTCATCGTGCCCGACCGGTTCGAAATGACAAACGTCCAGTCTCCGCAACTGGCCCGATGGAGTGTCAAGAAACACGAGGAGCAGTCTGTTCTGGAAGTCATTTTCAGTGAACCTGTCACGGGCACCGTGTCACTGAATCTTGCGGCTGTCCGTTTTTTCGGAGAATTGCAAGCGACAGAGATGCTTTCCCAATGGTCGTTTCCGACATTCGTTCCGCAAGAGGTGGACGGCTATTCGGTATTACTCGGGCTTTTGCTCGACACGCAATGGAACGTGCAGAAACTGAGCACGTCCCATCTGAACGTGATCCAGGTACATTTGCTGGAATCTTTCATCCCCAAACATGAGATCGAAAGCAATGCAGACGCCCCGAAAACCCGAATGGTGGCGGCATGGTATGCACCTCTGGGAGAAAACTGGAACGTTTTAGGGGAGTTCAGCGAACCCAAGGCCGTTTCCGACGTCGTTTCTCACATGGTTCTGACGTTGAACGACAAGGAAGAAACACTTCGCGGACTGTTTCAAGTCACCCCGCGTCATGAAAAAATCTTCGCGATGAAAATCGCCGTTCCGGAACATTGGAAAGTGACCCGGATGACCGGTGAAAACGAAACGCCGCTTCCATTTGAGTATCGCAACGGAACGGTACATGTTCGTCTCAAGAACGGCATGACGCCGGGGTCAACATTTCCGGTTTTTTTTGAAGCGTCGGGAAATACGGAAGGTTGGTTCGGTTCATGGGATGAGAAAAAAATGTCGTTTCCGGCGTTTCAACTGACGGATGCAACAAACGACACGGGAACCATTGCCGTCAAGGTCGATGACGACATGCTTGTGACTCCGGAAAACGCGACACGACTTGTTCCGCTTGACAACAAGGAGCGGACGGAATTTCTTGCCGGAATTCCCGTCGATCTTGCCTATCAATACCTGAGTCGTCCGTATTCCATGGAAATGACGATCACCCGGGCAACACCCCGAATCACCGCCCAGACGTTTTCGTTCTTCCGGTTTGCCCCGTCATTGATGGTTGCAAAATATGAGATTCACTATCTTGTCGACCATGCCAAAACCCGGTCACTTTCATTTCTGCTTCCCTCGGAAACCCCTGAAAACATCGGGATTCACGGACTCCGCGGACTTGACGTCAAGGAATACACAAGCAAACCGGTGACGCTTGAAGGAAAAGAATACCGCCGTTGGGACGTCACATTGACCGACCCAAGATCGGGTGATTTGAGAATCGCGGTCGATTTTGAACAATCCATGGACGAAGAAAAGCAAAAAATGCTGCCGCAAATCAAGGTGGATCATGTCGCCTGGCAGTCGGGACTCGTCACCTTGGAAGGACACGAGGAGCTTGACATCTCCATTCTTCCCGATTCCACCATCAGGCCGGTCGATGTCGGTGAACTTGTCGTGGCGGAATACATCCCCGGTCGAAGACTTCTTGGAGTTTATGGCGGCGCGACCGATCAAACGGCATTCACGGTCGACATCAAGCGAAATCCGACTTATGAGCTTCCGGTCTCACTCATTCAGCTTGCCCGTGCCGAGGTTGAGATCGACGCCAACGGAAAACGGATCACCAAAGCAACTTATGATCTGAAAACCCGCTCGACGTTTCTGATGATCGACTTGGCCGAAAATGAGGAGATTTGGTCGATTTCCCTGGATCATCGGACAATCAAACCGCAAAAAAGCGGACACAACATCGTGGTCGATGTTCCTGCTCAAGACGACGCCGCGGTACGTGAACTGGAAATCATTTGGGCGACCGCCGGCCCGTCATTCATGAAAAAACGTTGTTACGGCCTGTTCAACATGCTCGGATTGAAGTCGTTTTCCGAAATCAGGTTCCCGGACCTTTGGATTCCCTCCCATGCCAAAGATTCCGGGGAAAAAACCGATTGGCAAAAGGTCCCCGTAACCCGACTCGCCTGGAATGTGACCGCCCCGCCGGGTTTTGAAATTGTTCGGATCGGTGACAAGTCATTGGGTGACGAGTCATTGATTGATAATACGCCGCAACCGTTCCTCGTAAAATGTCTTCAGGGAATCCTGGGAACAACAGAAGAAACTTTTTTGATGAGAAAGTATTTCTTGATGAAGCCGGCTTTCCTGGGGGAAGAATCGTCTTACCGACCTTCCTTACCTTCGGAAGATCGTCGATCGGACGGACGATATATCTCTCCCAAACCGACAGAGGAACCATCCGCGATTCCTTTGCAAAAGCGAACTCTGGACCCTGTCCAGCCGGTGCAGGTGAATTTCCAGCAAAATCTTTCCGCCGAATTGCAACGACACCTGCAATTCCAGGTGATCGGGGAAAGCGACGCGACACGACTCGTTGTGAAAATGGTCAACACGCGATTGGTGTCTCTTGGTGTCATGTTTATCTGGGGAGTCGTGCTGGCGATGGGAATGGTTTTCCTCAAATGTTCCGCCCGAACCAAAGGAATTTTTCTCCTTGCCATAACAGCGGCCGGAACTTTTCTTGTCCTGATCCCCGGACTGGAGATTTATGCTCCCGTTTTTGACCATGCCGTGTACGCCGCCCTCTCTCTTTTACTTTTTTACATCCTCACCGGAACGATTTGCATGATAATACGCATCATTGGTCGTCAATTTGTAAGCAAAACAATGGTCATGTTAGCGGCTCTCTTGATTTTCCTGTCTCTGGGAAATCTTCATGCCGACAATCCCGCTAGTAATCCCGCCGGCAATTCCGTGGAACAACCGATTGTGCCGCCAAACGATTGTGTTGTTGCTTTTTACGATGTCGAAACATTGCAAGTGGACCCGTTGCTGAAAAACGGATTCCCTGATCCCAGGATGCTCACTCATCCGGACCAGAAGCTGCTGGTTCCTTATGCAAAATATATGGAACTTTGGAATCTCGTCCATCCGGAAAAAAAGATTGAAACGCCGGAAGCTCTTCCTGTGGAATATGCCGTGTCTTCCGGAAAATACGAGGCGACGCTTGCCACGACCGATGAACTCCCCATCACGGGAAACGTTGAAATCGAAATTTTTGCGGACAACCCGGTGTTGATTCCTCTCCCTGTTGTCGGAGGAATCCTGAGTGAACTGACGGTTGACGAAAAACCATCGGAACTTGCGTTTTCCGAGAAAAACGGAGGAATCTTCCTCCTCCGGATTCATGGAAAAGGCAAACACCAGCTCCGGTTCACGGCCCGATTCAAAATTGAGCGACAAGGAGGATGGCGACAGACCGTCGGCAAACTTCCGGCCTTCCCGGTGCATGAAGTGACCCTGGAACTTCCCGAGAAACAGATGGAATTTCGTTGTGGTGAAGTAAGTGCCCAACGAAAATGGGAATCTCAAACCGCCGGCGAAAAAATCACCACGACACTTGCGCCGGGAGGTGATTTCCAATGGTCGTGGCGTTTCAAAGTCAGTGAAGCGGAAATCGATCAAAGTCTCACCGCCGACTCGGAGTTGCAATTCAACATTCAGGAAGGGATGCTTCTGCTCGACTGGGAACTCACGTTGACGTTTCGCCGTGGGAAATACGAATCATCCCGATTGAAGATTCCGGCAGATTATCTCGTTGTTTCCATTGACGGCGAAAACGTCCGCGGATGGTCGAATATCGATACAGACGAGTCGGGAAGGGCCTTGATTGACGTCGAATTCCTTCATCCGGCGGAAAATGAGGAAACCCTGAACGTGATCTTGATGAAAAAGATCGATTTTTCCTCGTCTCAGGAAACATGGCAAACGATATTCGTCCCGAATGTCAGCGTGGTTGGAGCCGCCATGCACCATGGACGGTTTCTGATTCAAAGGAGTTCGCGACTGAACGTCAAGACAACCGTCCCTTCCGGCGTGACTCTGGTGGACCTGGCGGACCTGACAAACGTTCCCGACGGCGGAGAAACACCGAATCCGGCCGTGAAGCGACCCTTTTTCGGGAATCCTTTGGGGATGGAGTCGTTCCAGGCTTATCGATTCACTTCGGAAGAGTATCAAATTCCTCTGGAAGTCAACACGCCCAAGATGGTGCCTGCCGCCGTGATTCAAACACTTGTCAGGATGGGACAAAATGAAATCAAAATGGAGTCGCAAGTTGTTTTGACTGTTGCGGACCGACAATATTACACTTCTCGTGAACGATATTACATTTTTCATGAACGATTCATTCTTCCCAAAGGATTCCGGCTCAATTCCGTGCTCTCGAAACTGGGGCTTTTCGAGTGGTCAACCCGACAATTGGAAAGCGGCGAGTCCGAGCTTGCGGTTTTCTGGCCGAATACTCCGATGTTTCAGTCGAACGTTCGAGGGGAAAATCAACCCGCGTCGTTTTATCTCCAGGGGACCATGATGGTCCATGAAGGGGAAGAGAATACAGGAGAAGAGACAGACCTTCCGGTTTTCAACCTTGTTGATCGTGATGACAGCAGGAACGGTCATTCTTTGCATCAGGAATTTGTCATTCAGGCAGACCCGTCCTTTGATGTCGAGGTCCACGATCTGAAACATGCGGAAATTCCCAGGGATTTGATTCCTTCCTGGGTCGTTCCTGAGCAACATTCACTTTGTCGCCAAAGGATACTCGGAAATGATCCCGCGGCTCTCCCGTCGGCCCGACTGAAACTCGTTCCGCGGACTCCGGTCATCACTTGCGAGTCGATCACGAACGTGAGACTTTCCAGCAAGAGTATCGAGGAAACGATCCTGCTTGATTATGACATTCAAAATGCCGGAGTTCGCTGTCTTCAATTCGAGCTTCCCAAGGAGATGACCGACGCCCGAATCGAGGCCCCCTTACTCAAGCGGAAAGAACTGAAGGAAACCGAACATTCGATCCTCGTCACGCTGGAACTCCAGGACGAGATCATGAACGAACTTCGCGTCCTCATCCGCAACGACCGCCGGTTGCTTGTCGGCCCGAGCTATCAGGCAACGATTCCGAAGATGCTCACCGGAAAAATCATGCGACAATATGTCGTGCTTGAAAACTCCGGCAGACTCGATGAAATGATCGTTGATTCTGAAAAACTCAAAGGACTCCGAAAACTCGGACGTCAGCAGAAAGAATGGGCGGAACTTGCAAGTCTTCTCGGAGATGGGGCGACGGAAGCCTATTTGGTCACCGATCCTGATGAGTCGGCGATTTCGTTCCACATGCTCAGGCATGAAACGGTCAAAATGTCGGGCGCTCAAATCGGACTGGCGGAAACACGACTCGTGCTCGGCGAAAACGGTGATTATCGGGCGGAACAAATTTACCGGATCGACAACAAGACGGAACAATATCTTGATCTTCTCCTCCCGAAAAACTCGGAAATCTGGACGGCACGCATTCTCACCCCCCAGGAATGGGGAGGCATGGAATCGGGACTTTCCGGAGATTTCGGACAGCCGGTCAAGCCGACTTCCATCCCGAACGACTCGCGTAACGAAGCGGTTCGCATTCCGATTGTGAAAACCGAAGTCGGCGACCTGGATTATGTCGTCCGGATTGTTTACGCGGGAAAGAACAAAAAATTTGGTGCTTTGAGAAAAACCGACATGCCTTTCATCGAAGTGCTCAACATTCCCGTCAGTGCGTCGATGGTCCGATTGTATCTCCCGGAAGACTACCATTTCAGATTCGATGGAACCATGCGCAAAGCCGATCAAACGGACTTCCAGCATGTCCGTTCGGAGTATGACAAACAGGTCGACGCCAAACTCCGTCAAACGCTGCAAATCGGGAATCCTTATGAACAGGCCCGGGCCATGAATAATCTGAAAATGATGCCGCAACAATCGCTCGGACAATCATCTTCCTACCCGTTGTCAGGGAGGCGGCCCGGTTATGAAATGCAACTCAATACGCCGTCAGTAGCGTCGTCAACAATGTCGCCAATGATGCAACAGCCGGAACAACAATTCCATGGGGAAAACCCGTCCAACAGCGTGATAATCGAAGAACGGTTTCAAAATCAATCGAACAGTCGCAGTCAAAATGTGGCGATTCAGGCGGAAAGTAACTGGAAAAAGATTGATGACCAATCTCAACGCGATTCCCAGGTCCCCATGTCTCAGAAACCAGGGCAGCGACCGTCGGTTGTGTCAAACAAAAGGCAGATGGAGTCGCTGGAGCAGAAAAAAACCGTGACAGGTCGTGCTGGAGAAGGAGACTCTCCACAATATTCAAAATTTGAAGCAACACAATCTTCAAAACTTGACGCGACTCTGGCCTCAAAACTTTCTTCTCCGCTTTCCAATACCGCTCCTGTGCCGCAAGAGTCGCAACAGTCCATGTCACTGGGTTTGCAGCAACCGCAACAATTCTACGATGCAACAAGAAACTCCTCCTCGGAGCTGGACAATGTCCAGGTCTACCAGCAGCGTCACATGGAACAAAACATGTCCGTCATACAGCAGTCGCAATCTTCCTACTCCGCAGAATCAGCATCAGCGTTTCCTGCACCAAGCAGTCGTGATCATGTTGTGAAAGAAACGGAAGAAAACATGAGTGATTCAAGCGGTCTAGGCAAGGGCAGTGGTCCAGTCATGGGCGGCATGGGAATGGGTGGCACAATGAGCGGATCAGGAGGTATGGGCGGCATGGGTGGCGGTATGGGGGGGCGTAACATGAGTGAAGTGGGTGAAAATCGTCCACGTCGCTTAGGTACTCCTGCGACTTCCATGCCGGCAACAACAGCCGGTTTGCCTGTCGATTTGCCTGATACTGAAATGAATGATGCCATGAATAATGACGCCATGAATAATGACGCCATGAATGTTGCCGTAATGGGTCAATCCCCCATTGCCAGGCGACTTGCCAGCCTTGATATCGAGATTCCCCAAACAGGTAAGGCTTATTTGTTTACTGCCCCACAATCGGAACATCGCCTGAGTTTGAGCGGGATGTCCCTGTCGTCGAGGGGGCGTCTGACCGATTTTGCCCTGGCGACAGGAATTCTCCTTGTCGTGACATTTTTGGGGATGATTTGTACAAGAAAAAGAGTAAAAAAATAGGGCATATTGGACTGGAAATAAAAAATAAGCCTGTTCGGTGAATCGCCTGTCTCGCCGACATGCAGAACAGCCCCGTTTTGCGGTTGTTTTTCATGTCGGCGTGGCAGGCAATCGTTGAAGCGGTTCAAATTTTATTCTCGCATCTATAAAACCTGCAATGCTTCATAATCCGAGAGTGAGGCCCAGGCTCCTTGCAGACGCGTGAGTTTGACACTGCCACCGAGGAGCATGTCGCCGTTACCGATCAGGCATTCCGCGCCCGGTTGGTCGAGGATAATGTTGCTGTTGGCCTGAGAGGTGACCTTCATTGCGATTTTCACTTGAAGGTTTGACATGGGTGAGGATTGTTGCGATATTGGAAAAATTTACACCGTGCGTTTCACCATATAGCCGTTTCCGGTGGGAATCAGGCTGACGACATTCTGGTTTTTCCCGATCTGCTCCAGGCACCATTCCCGCGTGACGTGGATTCCCTTTTCGTCGAGTTTCGTCATGAGATTTTCCATCGACAGGAGCGGAAAATTACTTTCCGAAAGGCAGTCAAGAATTGCATTTATCAGCACTTCAACCTGCGGGAAAACCTGCGGTTGTGTCACCCCTGGTGTTCCCTCATCAGACTGTTTTTCTTTTTTTTTAACAATCCGGTCAAACTTGCCTTTGGATTGATGAGCGGAAAATTCCGTTTTGAGAAATTCCGCCAAATCCTTGTCCGTTGCGGTGCGCAGGCCGTGAGTATCTTCGAGAAGAATGTCGCCGCTGCCGATTTTCCACGATAGTGAAACCAGGCCATACCAGCGAACCGCCGCCGGCTGGTCGAGAATCACCACATGTCCGCCGAGCGATTCAAATTCACTGCGACGCTCGTTTGTGGCAGTCCAGGTTGGTTTAAAATCGCAACGTGCATCCGTGATGTAGGAGCAAATGCCGTCGGGGTGCTTTTCCAGGAAATCTTTGCAGCGATTCAAAGCGGCCAAAACGGTTCGCCCATTCTTTGCCGTGTTGATGAAGCAGGCATAAGGGATTTCTTTGCCGTTTTGTCCGGCATCCGATGTTTTGAGCGTCCCGGTCCAAGTCATGTACTTGTCGTCACCCGGCTCACAGGAAAGGATGTCTTCCCGGTTGGTGAGAAACAGTTCCGCCGCTCGTTTCAGGTATTCCGAATCCGGGTCCCATGCGTCGAAATCCGCCGCGCAAGCCATTTTGTATTCGGCGGCCATGCTTTCGGAAACGGTTGGCAATTTCGGTTTTGAGTCTCCGGATGCCTCCGCAATGATCTTGTTTGCAAGGTTGATCACTTCGCGCGGGGAGAAGGAACCGCCGAGAAATTTCGATTCCAACAACGGCATGAGCCATTTTTCAATCGCGATCGTTTCATTCGTTCCCTGGTCGAATATTTCAATGCGGCTGGAAACAAGTTCTTTCGCTTCGGAATGAGTACAACGAGACAGTCGAAAAACATTGCTTTCCAAGCGATGTTTGGTGGAAATGTCCATACGTGGGGGAAGGCTGACATGATCATACCACAAGTCCCACCGAAGAAATGCCAACGGCAACATGCTCGCTGCTTCATTTACCAAAAGGTCTATCATACTTGCAAACCCTGGGATCAACTCGGGTGTTCGGGAAAACTCGTCCAATTGATCAAAGCAAATCACCAACGGAAGACGATACCGTGCAAATAAAGTACCAAGTGTCAATATCTTTTCACGGGCTTCCTGCTCCTTTGCTTCATCGGAAACTCCCGGACGGGTTGGAACGCCAAATGTTTGATAATCTTCCTCGTTGAGGGTTGTGCCTTTGAGCCAGTCACGGACCAAGCCTCGCTTTTCCGGGGTTTTGTACTGGAAAACGACATCCAAAAACTGTTTGCTTGTTTCGGGCACCTGCGAATGAATGTAGCGAACGGTATTTTGCTCAATGATTTCCATGGAAACAGAACTCACCCGGTCGCTGATGATTTCCTCCATCAAGCCAGCTTGCACCTTTTCCTTATCGTAAACATGAAAGACATTTGCCTCGAATTGTTCAAGAAAACTCTTGTTATTCTCCGTCGCACACCGGGGGTCTGTCGTCACACGATGTCGAACATAGTCACGAATCATTTCAGCGACCATACGTTCAAACTGGGAAAAGCCAACTTCCCCCCCGTTGTTTTTTGACAAACACAGTACAATTTCCTGCAACAAATGATGATGCGGACGTTTTTGGGGGAACGATGGCTTGACGAACACGAACAGCGAGGATGTCGTCTTCCTGCAGGTTTCCAGAATACGACAGAGCAGATGTGTTTTTCCTTCACCGGCTTCACCGAGTATCAGACCCGCGAGCGGCAAACGTGAATTTGCCGCTTTTTGCCCAATCAAGGCAAGTATCCCTTCAAACGCCGGCCGATTGATTGAGGCAATTTCAGGAAAAGGGTTGCGCCCGTGTTCTGCCGACTCTGAGCTGGATGTAAACGGATTATTATTCCGCAACAATTCGAGAAGTGACTCTTGTGGGATGTTTGTATTTGAAAGATCGCTCATGATTTTTCTTTCCAGGTCAAATTCACGTAAAAGAAATTGTTCTCATCCGTGTAACTCTGATTGACATCCGCTTCGGTCATCGTGGAAACATCACCTGCGTGAAGATGGATCGTACCATCCGCCCGGAGTTTGCGAAGAAGTGCATTGAATCGTTCCTCGCTCCACCCCAGCTCGCGACGCATATTGCAGATGCGAGCGTAAAACCTCCCTTGACTCTGTTTTTCAAATGACGCGCGGAATAATTGGTAATCGTCCTGACCAGGTGTTGGTTGAGGAGTTGGAAAAGTGGCTACCGGTGCAGTGACAGTGCCGGATACAAATTTGACGCCGGTGATCGTGAATTTGTCGTCGATTTTCGTCACCTGCAATTGTCCGGCAGAAAGCATTTGGTTGAACGCTACGGCAAACTCCCCATTGCTCATAGGAACGTCGGCGGCAAGTGTTTTCAGCGCAAACGTTTTTTTCACACTTTGAATCTGGAGCGATTCCTTGATAAATTCCTCCGGCGGCAATTTGTATGCAAGGTACAAAGTATCCTTGCCTCTTGCCGTTGTCGGCGGTTTTTTGAGGAGCACCAACTTGGAACCGAGAAATTGCGAGATTGCCTTTTCCAAAGCGGAGGCCGTGGGAACGGGTTTTGCTTTCAAACCAAATATTGCCAATTCCGTCGCTTTCCATTTCAGCGGCATATAACTTTTTTTCTCTTTGGTCTTATGTTGGTCAAGGCTTGTTGTCAAAACAGAATTTTTTTCTTCAAAAATCAACCTCGCCCACTCTTCTTGTGACATTTTTTCTGCCAAACAGAGGATTTTTTCTTCTCCTTTGTTGGTAAACATCAGATTTTCGCCACAATAAGGCCGCAAGGCACTTATCACATCCGATTCAGACGACGCATCGGTCAATCCGAGTTTGGTTTTCTGGGGTTTCGTAATTTTTTTCAGTAATTGATCCCACTCAATATATCTTTTCTTGGTTTTCGTGAGAATTTCTTTCAAATCCAAAGTTTTGGCTGCTTTTACCATGATTTCTCGAACCTTCCTGTTCTGAGTAACGTTGTACAAAATTTTAAAGAGCCGTTCAAAACTTATTGAGAACCGTTTGCAAATTGATCTGGAGCTTTTCTGCTCCCGTTGGTCGCTACTTGGTTGGTATAGTGTCTCCAGATCAATTCTGAATACGTTTTAGAGCGTATCAGGAGTTTTTCTGGAGTGGTAAATTTTTTCTGTATCCAGCGTGATTGAAGTAATTTTGGCACTCTTGTGGCGAGAAAACATCGCACAGTTCGCCAAGTTTATGCCACAAGTC
>Ga0123353_10002145_pt1 | contig 24397 bp, 20 predicted proteins | sample TergutLab28metaG_3_FD_92763 | JGI IMG/M metagenome (GOLD analysis project Ga0123353, IMG submission 92763) | Labiotermes labralis P3 segment gut microbial communities from Petit-Saut dam, French Guiana - Lab288 P3 | ecosystem: Host-associated > Arthropoda: Insects > Digestive system > Gut ... | reverse complement strand
ACTGGACCCGAGGTCCCCGCGCACGTGTGCATGGGGTGGGAGTCTGGGGTTTGGGGGCGGGTAGCCCCCATCTAGCAGAGTAGAAGCCCATGAATTGCGTTCACCCATGGCATGATAGAAACGGGCTTCTACGCCGCCACGGGAACCGTGGCTCTGGAACGTAGTTCCAGTAAGCGCAGGCAGGCTTTGCCTGCCGTAGCGACGGGGGTTTGGGGGCGGGTAGCCCCCATCTAACATAAAAGACCAATATGCGAAAGGAGAGAAGGCGCATGCCTCCCGCTCTCTTCAAGAGGCGGAGTCTCTTGCGCCGCTTAAGATGAATGCAGAGTTAATTTCGGTGGGCACCGAAATCCTTCTGGGACAAATTATCAACACCAACGCAGCTTGGTTGGCTGTACGCTTGGCAGAAATGGGGATCAACTTGTACCGCCAGCAAACAGTGGGTGATAATTTGGGGCGCTTAACCCTTGCCGTGCAAGAAAGTTTACAGCGAGCGCATATTGTCATTCTTACCGGCGGGTTAGGTCCCACTGATGATGATCTTACCCGGGAAGGGGTAGCTGCTGCCCTGGGGCTTACCCTGGAAGAAGATGCTGACCAGCGCCAGTGGTTGCTGGAACGTTTTGCCGGACGCATGACGGCTAACAATCTTAAGCAAGCTTTCAAACCTCAGGGAGCGACCATCTTACCTAATCCTCATGGCACCGCCTGTGGCTATGCTCTGGAAACCGAAGGGCGTTGGCTCTTTATGTTGCCAGGACCGCCTTGGGAAATGGAAGCCATGTTCAACAACCATGTGGCGACTACCCTTAAAGAGCATTTTGACTTAACTACCCATCTATATCATCGGACTCTGCATTTTATTGGTATTGGCGAATCTACTTTGGAAACCGAGTTGTTAGATATCTTGCGTAATCAGCAGGATCCCAGCATGGCGCTCTACGCGAAAACTGGCGAGATTGAGTTGCGCCTCACTACTCGTGCGGTTACTTACGAAGAGGCGAGACGGCACATGGCACCTACCGAAGAGGAGGTGCTTAAGCGCCTCAGCAGTCATGTCTACGGCTTCGACGACGATAACCTCTTTAGCACCGTCGCTTCTCTGTTGGTAGAGCAGGAGCTAACCCTGGCGTTGGCGGAGTCTTGCACCGGCGGACTCATCGCCAGCTCCTTCACCGACATACCGGGAAGCTCAGCTTATTTTTACGGTGGATGGGTCTCTTACAGTAACGCTATGAAGATACGGGAGCTGGGAGTAGCTCCAGAGCTGCTGCAGCGTCATGGCGCTGTCAGTGCGGCTTGCGTAGCTGCCATGGCAGAAGGGGCCAGGCAGCGCAGCGGAGCACAGTGGGCTTTGGCAGCTAGCGGTGTAGCAGGACCTGGGGGGGGCACTCCAGAAAAGCCGGTGGGGCTGGTTTACCATGCTTTGGCTACTCCTAACGAAATACGCATTATCCGCAATACCTACTCTCAGGATCGCCTCCGTAACAAAAGCCGAGCCGCCAAACAGGCAGCTTATCTCCTCTGGCTTACCCTCCAGGGACTGCCCGTCCCAGAAAACCTGCGGGTGGAAGTTGAACTACCTTAACCTGCCTCAGCGGGTCACTGGTGGCAGAGCAACCCGTATCTTGGGGGAGTTTAGACCCCAAAGCGGCATCACCAACGTTTTATCTTTCAAGGATGTGCGCTTTATCGATCCCTTTGGTTTAATCATAGCTGCCGAGTATTTACGCTACTTAGTTTTTGCCGCTGAGCAAGTGGCCATCTATCTTCCTCAGGATGGGGAGGTTTTGCGTTACCTGCGCCGTAGCCGCTTCGTGGAGTTTGCCACGCAGTTGGGGAGGGTGCTGCCAGAAAGTAAAGCCTTTTACCCCAAGCACCAGGATGAGGATTGGCTCCTCCCTCTTACCCCATTGCGCAGCGAGGAGGAGGTTCCCGGCTTGGTGGCTCGCCTCTACAGCTCGCTGCAAAAGCTCATGGAACGCAGCCAAATTATGGCGCCAGGGCAGGCGGCACAGATGAGTAGCCTGCTGGCGGAGCTGTGCCAAAATGTGACTCAGCATAGTTTCGATTTAGGGCTGGTAGCTGCCCAAGTATATCGCACCCTCGGCTCTCAGGGGGAAAAGCGGACTATCCAGATAGCCGTAGGGGATTTAGGTATTGGACTACGGGGAAGCTTAGCTAAACGTTATATGACCGTAGAGTGGAGCGATGCCAAGGTCATCAGCCAGGCGCTGGCTAAAGGTGTTTCCTCGGTGGCTCAGGAGGGGCGAGGCTTAGGGTTGGCTTTAGTTTACCAAAAAACCAGTGAGTTTAAGGGGCATATTCTCATCCGCAGCGGAACTGCTCTTCTAGAAAGCAAAGCTGCTACCGACCTTTTTACCCAGGGAGCCTATTTTCCCGGCACGCAAATTGCTTTAGAGTTTTAACGCTTCGCAAAAAAATATTTTTCAGGGGGGTTGACAAACAACCCCTCTTATTTTATACTTTCATCGTGTTCAGAGAAAACAATGAAAACGATGAAAATGAAACCGAGAAGGTGGTTAACCCATGAAAGTTCGCTCCTTTAAGCTCAGGGAGCAGGCAGAAATATTAGTCACCAGGCGCTTGGGAGAGAAACTGCGTCAAGAGTTAGTCGCCCAAATCCCCCGGGGGGAAGATCCCGAAAGCCTCCTCTTAGATTTTGCGGGAGTACACATTCTGGACTACTCCTGCGCCGATGAACTGGTAGCTCGCTTGTTAGTGGAGTTGCAAAACCGCCTTCACGGTCAGCGTTTCCTGCTCTTATGTGGCTTAGACGAGACTATAGAGGAAAACGTGGCCGTGGCTCTCAAGCAACGCTCCTTAAGTCTGCAGCATAACTACGGAGGTAACGGGGACTGGCAGCTACTGGGGGAGTTGCGTCCCTACCTGGAGGAGTCTTTAGAGCTGCTTAACTCCTCCCGGGAGTTAACTGCCCGGGATCTGGCAGATCAAAGCTCCCTGGCTATTAATACCGCCAGCAATCGCCTGGCAGAGTTGGCGCGAACCGGTCTGGCTTACCGGCGCACTCATAGCCTGCCTGCCGGCGGTAAGCAATTTCAATATTACAGTATTCTACCAAATTCGCTATAAGGAGAGATCACTATGCCTAGAGACAGCCGTCCCGGTAAAAGTTCGGTGGGTCGCGATGCTACCCCCAGTGAAAAGCAAACTGCTTTACAAAATGCTCTGTTAGCTATCGAAAAAGATTATGGCAAAGGCGCTATCATGCGTTTAGGAGAAATGCAAAACCGTTTGTCGGTGGCGGTCATACCCACGGGTTGCCTCTCGCTGGATGTTGCCTTGGGGGTTGGTGGAGTACCCCGGGGGCGGATTATCGAAATATTCGGTCCCGAGTCTTCGGGTAAAACTACTGTGGCTTTGCACATTATAGCCGAGGCACAAAAAGGCGGTGGTATGGCTGCCTTTATCGATGCCGAACACGCCTTAGATCCGGCCTATGCGGCAGCTATTGGCGTCGACACCGAAAACCTTCTCATCGCCCAGCCGGATACCGGGGAGCAGGCTTTGGAAATTGTCGAAGCTCTCGTCCGCAGCGGCGCTCTGGATGCCATTGTGGTGGATTCCGTGGCTGCTCTAGTTCCGAAATCGGAAATAGATGGTGAAATGGGAGATTCTTTTGTGGGGCTCCATGCCCGCCTCATGTCCCAGGCTATGCGTAAGTTGGCTGGTGCCATCTCCCGCTCCCATGCTACCGTGGTCTTTATTAACCAAATTCGCGAAAAAATCGGTGGCGGCGGTTATGGTCCTTCCGAGACAACCACCGGAGGGCGAGCCTTGAAGTTTTACTCCTCAGTGCGTATCGATGTGCGCCGGGTGGAGACGCTCAAGCAAGGATCCGACCAAATTGGCAACCGTACCCGAGCCAAAATTGCTAAAAATAAGGTGGCGCCTCCTTTCCGAGTCTGCGAATTCGACCTTATGTTCGGCAAAGGCATTTCTAACGAAGGTTGTGTAGTCGATATGGCTACCGAGTTTGGCGTCATCCTTAAAAGCGGTGCCTGGTATTCCTACAATGGGGATCGTCTCGGTCAGGGACGGGAAAATGTTAAAATTTTCCTCAAGGATCACCCTGAGCTGATGGAGGAGCTGGAGAACAAAGTGCGGCAAATTCTTACGGAAGGTAAAGTACAACTGCCGGTGTCACCGCGAAGCGCTGCTGACGATGACGACGATGATGATAGCAGCGACGAATTTGCCGATCTCACTCCCGATATTATGGAGAGCTAGGTAATGCAGGCACGCTTAAAGAAAGCCACCGGGTCTTCTACCCGGTGGCTGGTACGAGATATGGCAGATAGTGAAGCTCCAGAGTTTTCAGAGGACGATGTTCTGGAGAGAAGTGAGAGTCAGCGGACTAAAGAGGAGAGCAGCGAACTGTGCTGGCAAAAAGCCCTGCAGCTTCTGGCACGGCAAGATTATACTTATAAGGGGTTACAAAGAAAACTGGCAGAGAGCTTTACCATTAAAGCAGTCTTGGCAACATTAAACCAGGCCCAGGAGGCAGGTTACTTAGACGATACCTCCTACGCCACCAGGTATATTACCTATCGTAAGGGAGAGCGTTCCCGTCAGGAAATTCGCCAGGAGCTGTGGCGCCGTGGTATAAGCCAGTGCGATGAGCTTCTGGATACCCTCTACCCTCTGGAGGAAGAAGGGGATACCGCCCGGGTCTGGCTGAGCAAATATATGCAGCGTAACTCTAGCGTAGGAGAAGCGGCAGCCTTAACCTCGGCGGAACGGCGTAAGCTTTACCAAACCATGCTACGCAAAGGGTTTAGTTACTCAGCGGTGGAAGAAGCTCTGCGCTAAACCACCGAAGGTTCGATAATTAAATCTCCCCGTGTAAAGCGCTCCACGGTAAGACGCTGGAGTATATCGAGATCAGGGTGGGTGAGCGTTAAAATATGCGCTGCCATCAGACGTGCCACCATAGGGGAAATCATAAAGCCGTGACCGGAAAAGCCTAAAGCCATTTCAAACCCCTCCAGTTCCGGCGCCGAGCCTAAAATGGGCGATTTATCCGGTGTCATGTGGTATAAACCTGCCCATTGGCGGACAATACGTAAGTTGCGCAGAGGGGGGAGCATGGCGGTTATTTTGTCGGACATATCTTTGAGAAACTGCCAACTGCTACGTATCTCCTGCCCTTGCGGTTCCCTGGGGTCACCTAGCCCCATAATAAAAGAGCCATGGGGAGTTTGCTGGCAGTAGGTATTGTGGTGAAAAGACATCACCATAGGACCTTGGAAAGCGTCCACCGGTTCGGTCACCAAAATCTGGTGCCGCTCCGAAATGGTGGGAATTTCCACCCCCGCCATATCGGCAATGAGCTTGGCTTGTCCTCCAGCAGCATTGACCACTACCCGGCAGGCAATATCCCCTTGGTCGGTGCGCACCCCGGTGACTTTTCCCTTGGCAGTAAGTATGGCTGTTACCGTGGTATAGAGATTAATCTCCACCCCCAACCGTTTGGCGGCATCGGCATAAGCCTGGGTGACATGAAAAGGGTTAGCATGACCGTCACGATGATAAAAAGTTGCCGCCATCAGGGGTTCAATATTCAAGTGTGGTACAATCTCTTGGGCTTCCCGGGGAGTGCAGAAACGGGAAGCGATACCCAGGCTGTTTTGTAGCGCCACATTTAATTTGAATTGCTCTACCTGCTGAGGGGTGTACGCCACCAACAGGTAGCCTCCCTGCTTGAATTCTATATCAGCTATATAATCTAAATCCTCCCGCAAAGTTTCAAAATCTCGGCATGAGCCTTGAGCTAGGCGACAGTTCAGTTCCGTCCCCCACTGCTGCCGTACTCCGGCGCCGCAGCGTCCGGTAGAGCCGGAAGCATGATAGCTGCGTTCCAGTAAAACAACATCCTTCATGCCGTTTTGGGCTAAATGATAAGCAATGGAACAGCCTACCACGCCACCGCCAATAATGACCACTTCAGCCTGCTGCTTCATACCTCCTTCTCCTGCTTCTCTTTGGCCACCCAGTCAGCTACTGCTCCCAGGGTAATACCTTTGAGAGGTTGCCGAAAAGAGGAAGGGGTAAGCTCTTCCAGGGGTTGGCCGGTGACAGCTGCCAGTTCCTGCATTACCAGGTGACGGCAAGTGCGTCCCTGGCACGGTCCCATGGTAATACGGGTGAGGCGCTTGAGTTCATCCATGGAGGTAAGACCGTGGGCAATCCAAGCTCGGAGTTCGGCACGGGTCACATCGGAGCAACGGCAAATAATGGTGTCATCTGGCGGAACATTATCCATGTCTCCTTAACCTGCCTTTACTAAAACTTAAAATGACGCACACTCATAATATGCTCTGGGGGTACTTGCAACCAGATAATGGGGGTGCGGTCTTGGGCGGGGCTATTTTGGACTCGCAGCACGGTGGCACCGCATACAGCGGCGCCGTCTCGTCCTACCCCCAGTACGGTCGCTCCTACCTCCGGTAGGGGGAGAAATTCGTAGGGGAGGCGCACTACCCCCTGCTCTCCGCTGCCATCGACAATAAAAATAGCCAAACCGGGGCAGCAAGCTACACATATACCGCATCCTATACATTTATCCCAGTCCAACACCGGTAAAGCGTTGATATCGCTGACGAGAGCAAAGGCCTGGCTGGGGCAGTTAGTGGCACAAGGGTTGCAGGGTATTTCCTGAAAACACTCCACGATAGCCACCGCACCCCGTGCCAAGCGCTCCTGGTGGGGGGTAACGGCTGCTAAAGATGCTGTGGGTAGCATTTATGTTACCTCCTTGGGGTTGTCGGCGGTTGGGTGGAGTTTTTCCAGGCCGGAACGGATTTTAGCTCCCCCGGGACCGGCGCGTAAATCGTCTAGCTGCTGCCGGAGCTCGGCTGTCAGCTCCTCGTCGGCGGGAGAGTTATAACCTAAAGAGAGAGCGGCAGACAACCCTGCCAGGGAACCTTCGACCATGGCGGCGGAGGCTTCCTCCACACCTGCAGCGTCACCGGCAACATAAATACCGGGGACGCTGGTTTGCATTCCTTCATCTCGCAGAGCTACATACCCTCCCAGTTCGGCAATATATTGCATGGCGCATCCAGCTTGCCACAACAAGTCGCATAAGGGGGAGAGCCCCACTGCCAAGCAAATGGTGTCACAAGTTATCTGCTGCTCACTGTGAGGAACCGGCTGCCACCTGTCGTCTAAGCGATGGATGATTGCTCCTTCTACCGTATGCTTACCCAGAGCTTCCTTTATACTATGTCTGGTGAGAATAGGTACCCCTAAGCGGAGTATTTTAGAGGCATGAACCAGATAGCCGCTGATTTGAGGCGCCGCTTCTAAAACCGCTGCTACCTCTACCCCGGCTTGCAACAACTGATAGCTGACGATAAGACCAATATTGCCAGCGCCGATCATCAGCACCCGTTGAGCCGGCTTCACTCCGTAGACATTCATCAAGGTTTGCACCGCACCGGCGCCATAAACCCCGGGGAGGTCGTTGTTAGGGAAAGCCAGGAACTTTTCACTGGCGCCGCTGGCTACAATGAGGCGCTTAGGGATCATCAACCGAAAAGCCTCATGGTCTTCGATGGTGAGAGCGCCATCTTCGTAGTAATACCCCAGCACGGTAGCACCCAAAATAATTTCTACATTAGGCAATGCCCTTAGCTCGTTTTCCAACAGGGTAGCAATATCTATACCTCGTGTGCCCGCATGTTGCTTATGGGAGCCAAAAAACATGTGGGTTTGCTTAATCAATTGCCCTCCCAAGCGTTTTTCCCCTTCAATGATGGTAACCCGAGCACCGCTGTGTGCAGCTTGGAGCGCAGCTGATAAACCGGCGGGACCGCCTCCGATGACAACTATTTCCCGTTGTTCCATAAGGGTAACTGCCCCTTTCCTTGCTGGCTTTCGACTACCATGCCAGGTTTTACCAAGGTGGTACAGGTCTTGACATTTGGTCGCCCATTTACTAACATCATACAGGATGAACACTGTCCGATGGCACAAAAAAACCCTCGCGCACGATGCTTTTCGGCACTGTCGCTTAGGTGATAGATACCGGCGGCATGTAGGCTGGCGGCTATAGTCTCCCCCAGGTAAGCTTCTAGCGGTTGTCCGTTAAAGAAGAAGGAAATTTTTTCCCCACGACGAAAGGTTAAAATAGGGTGGTTACTAAGACGCATGGCAGAACCCCCTCAGGATGACAACTGAAAAGCTGTGTACATTATTCGCCTTAGCACAGCTAATTCCTGCACCTCAAGATAATTAACGGGAAGGAGAGAAGGCGTACACTCCCTGCTCTGAAAGCAGAACTGGAGATTTTACGCCGCCCCAAATGAGAAACATTTCGGCAGATCGGCGCGCAACGCCTAAGAACAGCCACTGGTTTAAGCAACTGGTGACTGCTTTTTCCCTATTGTTAGCCCTGGCTATTTCTTTGCCGGCGCTTGGCTTTAATCCCCTCATGACCAAAAAGAGCTCCCCCTCTTTGGTCACGGCCACCGTGGAGGATGACTATTTTACCAATGCTCTTTTCATTGGCGATTCCCTTACTCATGGTCTAGATCTCTATAAAGTTATTCCCCAAGCTACCTTTGTTGCTTCTACAGGCATTAACTTACTCACCATGCGCACTTCCCGTCTTTTCACCTTAGCCGATGGTTCGACTGGTACCATGATCCAAAAAATCACTTCGCTAACAGCTCCGGGAAAAATTTATCTTATGTTAGGCAGTAACGGCATCAACTGGATTGCCATTTCCCGTATGGTAGAAGAGTATGGCGACTTAGTGGATGAGCTTAAAGATACCTTTCCCAAGGCGATAATTTATGTGCAAAGTATGCTTCCCGCGCAAAGCTATGTGGCAGGCAGCCAGCCTGGATTTGCTGCCAGTAATGTTCAAGCCTATAACAAGGCTCTTAAAGCCATGGCTGCAGAAAAGGAAGTAACTTATTTAGACGTTCAAGGGGTTTTTAGTAACAGCGAAGGTTACCTCAAGGCGGAGCATTCCTCCGGCGATGGCATCCATATCACTGCTGCAGGTTACCGCCTGTGGTACGACTATCTCAAGAAAAATGCCCTTGTGGAGGTAGCCACAGTACCAAGAGGTAATTAGGTTGTATACCAAGTTAGCTGGCTATCTGCAGCGCCCCCTTCTTTATGAAAAAACCGCTACCCTTTTTTGGAACGACCCCCATATAGCTACCCAAATGCTGAAGGCGCATTTAGACCCTACCAGCGATGCGGCCTCCCGCCGACCGGAATTTATCCAAGCTTCGGTGGAGTGGCTTGCTTCCCTGTTACCCCCAGGTTCTGCCATTCTGGATATTGGCTGTGGACCGGGGTTGTATACCAAACCGTTAGCCCAGAGGGGTTATCAAGTTACCGGCATGGATTTCTCTCCCAACTCAATCGCTTATGCCAAGGAGCAGGACTCTCTGAGCTGCTATCTCCTCCAGGACTACCTAACCATGGACTTCACTGCCACTTTCGAAATGATTACCCTCATTTGGTGCGATTTTGGTGCCTTAGTCCCTGAGGAGCGGCAGGAGTTACTTGCCAGGGTTTATCGCGGGCTTAAGCCGGGGGGTATCTTCGTCCTGGACTGCCACTCTCCAGAGCTTTATCGCGACGAAATAGACGGAACCACCTGGGAGTTAGCACCCCAAGGTGGTTTTTGGAGCCTCGAACCTTACTTACTGTTCCGGGGCGAATATTTTTATGACAGCCATATAGGGGTGAGCCAAAATGTGGTGGTGACTGCAAGCCAAGTGTGCAGTTATCATATATGGCATACTTGCTTCACTCCGGAAACACTGCTGGCAGAATGCTCCCCTCATGGCTTTACCTTAGCTGCTCATTACGGTGATGTAGCTGGCGCCTCTTACGATGCCTCCAGTCCCGTTTTTGCTGTTCTCCTCCAAAAATAAATTAACCCAGCTTAAAGCCGCAGCTAAAGGTGGTTATACCCCCGACGCTTTCGGCTTTTATTTCGCCCCCTAAACGGGTGACGATGGACTTAGCTATGGCAAGACCCAAGCCAAAGCCTTCACCAGAACTGCGAGCAGTATCTACCCGGTAAAAGCGGTCAAAGACCTTGGTTAACTCTTTAAGAGGAATACCTTCGCCCAAGTTGCTAACCTGCAACAAGCAAGAGCGTGGCTCGCTGGTTAGAGAAACCGTTATTTTGCTGCCGCGATCGGCATACTTAATGGCGTTGTCCAGCAAGATGGCCAACAATTGTTCGGTTAGCTCTCTTTCACCGCTGATAACCACTTCAGGAGCAATTTCCGTAGACAACTGTAGCTCTCTCTCAGCGGCAGCTGCGGCGAACAGGGTTACGGCTTTCTGGACTGTTTCGGAAAAATTAACAGGTGAATTGTTGTCCCACTGTCCACTGCCTTCCATACATGCCAGGGTGAGCAAGCTGTTGGTCAGCTTGGCCATCCTAGCAGTCCCTATTTTAATGTAACCCAGCCATTCGGCTTGGGTTTCTTGGCTTTCTCCCAGGTTGTACTCCAGAGCGTCAATATTGGCATTAATAATTGCCAAAGGGGTTTTGAGTTCATGGGAAGCATCAGCGATAAATTGCTGTTGCTGTTCCCAGGCTAGGGCTATAGGACGGATTGAACGGTTAGCAAAGTACCAACTGATAAGGTAAATTATCCCGATCATAGCTATACCTACAATGATAAAAGTGAGCAGGAGGCTACGCAGAGCATTCTGAGATTCGGTTATATCTAAAAAAGCTGCCTGGGTGAGAGTGATCGGGTTCATGGGGAGAGTAAAACTGCCTTCTAGACGCCCTGCCATGGTGATGATCCCCTCCACAGTGTTGGCAGGTCGGTAAAGCCAGGTGCGGTTCTCCAGGACAGCTACCGTTTCCCTCTGGACGGTTTTAACCAGCTCCGCCGCCTTGCGGTAGCTCTCTTCGCTAAGCTCCACCACCGATTCCACATGCAGCAGTTCCCCTTCGCTATTTATATATAGCACGAAGGAAGGAGAGCTCATGGGGGACAGGAAGCTACTTTGTATGGTTAATCCTCCGGTACCTGCTCTCAGCCTGGGGTTGTACTCGGGGTTAGCCGATGGCTTCCCGGGAGGGAATAGGGAGCGGGAGAGTGCTCCCTGCAATTTGGCAGTGTTATCCCTCTTTATATCATTTGCCATACTGATATAGACCACCGCAAAAGAGGCAGTCATCACCAGGGAAATAATGATCAAGTTTAAGAGGAGCATTTGGTTGCGCAGTCGTATAAACATGTTAAACTACCTTCAGGTTAGCATGTAACCTGCACCCCGTAAGGTGCGGATTTTAGTTTGGTCGCTGGCATCCTGCATTTTACGGCGTAAGGCAGATATTTGAGCTTCCACATGGTTGTCTTCAGCGTGGGAATCATAGCCCCAGACCTTTTCGATCATACTCTCTTTGGAAACAATAGCTCGAGGTTGATGCAGCAGCAGTTCCAGTAGCTGAGCTTCTTTGAGGGTTAATTGCACTGCTCCCATATCTCCCTGGAGGAGGAGGTTGTGAGGGTTTAGGGTAATATCATTATAGGAGAGAGTGCCCTCACTGTTCATCGCCCCTGGGCGACGAGATAAAGCTCGTACCCGAGCCAGTAGCTCCTCGGTATGGAAAGGTTTAGCCAGGTAGTCGTCAGCCCCAAGATCCAAACCTCTGACTTTGTCTTCCATGCCATCTCGAGCAGTTAGCAATAAAACCGGAGTGGCTATCCCCTGACGGCGTAACTCTTTTAACACCGCCAAGCCGTCTTTTTTCGGCAGCATGATATCTAAAATAATAACATCGTACACTCCTGACAGGGCGCAATCCAAAGCATACTCGCCATCTTCAGCCAAGTCGGTGGTGTATTTATTCTTTTTCAAGACTTCCACCAGAGCTTTTGCCAGGTAGTGTTCGTCTTCAACTAGCAGCAGTCGCATACCATCCCTTCCCTGTGGCGGTTATACTCCTCCCCCTGCTCTTGGCGGCAGGGGGAGGAGCTTTTTTTAGACTATTTGTGACGGTTGGGCAGGTACGGTTGCTCCCTTGCCTCGGGAAGGTTCTATAGGATTCTCTTCCTGAGGTTGAGCGCCGGAACCTTTGCGTCCAAAGGGGAGGGGGAACTCGTCGAAAGGTTTAAAGCCACCCTCTGTGCCGTGTTTAGGTCCGAACTTGGTAAACCCTTCCGGTGGGGTTTCGCTCCAGCTTTCGCCTCCATCGATGGAGTAGTAGGTGATACCGTTTTCTACCTTGATGGTGAGACTAAAAGTTGTCTCATAGCCCCCTTCAGGTAGCCCAGGAAATTCTTCATCAGGGAAGGGGAACTTAAACTCGCCCCCCATATGCCATCCTTTGGAAGGCCATTCCTGTGGCCAGTTCTCGGGCTTGTCCAGGGATAACCCTTCCGGTGGGGTTTCGCTCCAACTTTCACCACCATCAAGGGAGTAGTAGACTACCCCGTCTTCTTTTTTGATGGTATATCCCGCAGCGTTACCCATGCCCTGGTGTAGCTTGGGGAGTTCCCCCCAGGGGAAGAAAGCGTCTCCCTCGATTTCTAAACCTAGCTCAGAGGGAAAGCGTAAGAAAGGGGCTTTGGCCCAGGGGAAGAGTAAGCCGTTCGAGGGAAGCTCGTTCCAGGTTTCGCCGCCATCAAGGGAGTAGTAGGTTAGCCCATCTTCTTCTTTGGTCATAAGTTGCTGGTGTTCTCCTGGCGGGTGTTCCCATGCGTCGTTGTCCCAGGCTTTCCAGGCTCTTTCTCTAAAAGGGAAGGTAGGGCTGTTGATCTCCGGTGCCGGTATCTGGTCGGCTGCTGCCACCGGCATGACCAAAGTCCAAACCAAGACTCCCAGTAGAGCAAGGCTCAGTATCTTTTTGTCCGTCATGGTTGAAGTAACCTCCTTGGTTTAAATTTTGCCTTGGCGTTATAGGTAAGTGGCCAGCTTACAAAGTAATCATAGCAGCTTAAGCTGAAACGAACCTGAAGTCTTGTCCCTAAGATATGGCATTTTTGTGAAGGTATGATGGGGGTAGCTAGGCGGTGTGTAATACCAGAATAATTATACCTGTATATTTTTTTGGTAAACCATAAAATCCTTCAAAGAAAAAAGTATGTAAAAAACCTTATACACCTTGATTTTTGATGTTTAAAAGCCGATAATACATGATAGAGGCAGCTTTTCTGTCCAGATATGGCCTATCATGTGACCGCACCTCATGGCTGTAGCCAGGGGTTTTACCGCAAATTTGATCAGAAGCAAAAGGCTGAGAAGGCTAACGAAAGGGGTTTTCGACATGAATAGGCGGCTTATTTTTTTTCTACTGAGCCTGGTTTTATGTTGTGGATTTGCTTGGGTCTACGGAATCCAAGGTCTGGTTTGGGCTAGTGATTTAGATATTCTTTGGAAGTATGCCGATAAAGGCTCGTTCTCGGGTAGCTTGGTCAGTCCCATTGACCTCTACAGTAATAAACCCAATCGAGGCGAGAGTGAGATCATCCTGCGGCTATATACCCAAAATGACAATGCCGTTACTATACGTAAACTAGATGATCCCCGCAACTATCTTTTGCTTACCAGCACCAGTGGCATTTCCGACAGCAGCTTAACCCTTATACCGCAACTTGCTCCCGGCGGGGGAACGGGTTTTGATTACGGTGTGGAGGTACGCATTGGGTTTGCTACCCTCCCGACCTATGGTGGAACCAGCGGTATTAAAATTTTGGCTTCCCAAGCCTTTGGCGTCGATAATGATAGCATCATCGAGTTTAATGCGGTGACTTTGCCTACCTACGCCTCCAAGGCTCTAAACAGCATTCATATCGGGCCTGGTTCCATTAACTACAACCAGACAGGATCAAGTAACTGGTATAGCTTAGATAATGGCTACCATTTTGATGTTGACCGCAGTGCCGGTCCTTTATCGCAAATTCTTAGCATACAGAGCAACAGCAGTGGTGGTAGCATCATGGTGGATAAACTCAACGATAGTTGGCAGTTTTACTATAACAGCATTACCTCCCCCGATAGGGTAACCAAATCAACAGTGGCCATGAAAGATGCGAATAATGCATCATTTAATATCGATTTTTTCTACAGCGACTTGGCTACGACGGTTAACACTATGACCATCGTCCCACTAAGTAGCCCCCAATCTTCACTTATTGAAAGAGGTTCTCTCTTTTGTTTTAAGGTTTATGCCAACTATGGCTCGGGACCAGCTACCGAGTATGAGTTCCAAAATGGTACCTTCAGCGATTTGGCGGAAAATGGCGACCATTATCTGATGCTTACTTTCACCAAAGATGGGGTTAGCCAGGATTACGCGGTGCTGCCATGTACTGACCCTAACCACACCGAAGCCCACTATGCAGTAGAGCCAAGGGATGGCAATCCCATCGGGGTTTACACCATAACGGCAGCCTATCGCGCTGATCCCGGTAAAAAAGCGGAAATTTCTTTAGCCTGGGTTGACGATCCGGCGGCTATTACCTGGCAGAACCTAACTGGTAAACTCCCGGAAGAGTTTTCCGGCGTCTCCTTCACCTCTTCTACCGAAAACGGTGCGGCGGCTAATCTGTACCTCTCTCCCACCAAAGATTACAGCAGTGTAGTCATCGATCTCCATGACTACCTGAATACTCCCGAACCTTACGACAATATCGTCTGGTCGGTGGAAACTTCCGCAGGAGGCTATAATTCAGCAGTGGCGACAGCCAGCTTGAGTAACAACAAGCTCACCCTCAAGCCGGTGGCTATGGGCTCATCGGTGGTCACCTTGGTTTCTGCTAACAAAGATATTCGGGTAAGATTACCGGTAACCGTGTCTCTGCCTGATTATACGCAACTCCAGGTTGAGTATAAGTTAAATGGTACTACCTACAAAGATGGACAAAACAAAGATGGCTCTCCGGTGGAAGCTCTGGTTAATCTACTTTCTGAGGAAAAAGCACCTATGACTGCCGAACTGGTTATGGGGAAGTCTATCAAGTTGACGTTAAAATATTTGAATACCGATACCAACAACGAAACCCCCTATGATCTTCCTAACCAGCAATCGTTTCCCGGGAACGGTTATTGGTATGTTGAAAACCCTCACAAGGCGTATCTTACGGTAACCCCCCAGGGGGTGGTTACCGCCATATCAGTTCCTCCAGATGTCATTCAGTCTCTGGCGAATCCTACCCCCTTGCGCGCCGCAGACCCTCCTGATATCATACCACGCATCATTCATTATGTAGATTACTTCGGCAATAGAGTAGTCACCTTCGAAATCACCATTTTACCTAAAGCCAATGTGGCGCTGGATAACTGGGATACTTTAGCTGTAACCTACAAAGAAGGAAAGAACAATGTCACCATTAGCGCCAAAGAGACATCGGTTAAAAACCCCATCATGATATCCCTGGACAGCAAGCCTATTACTTTTAAGCCTTCGGTAACAGTGGAAACCAAGAGTGGCGATCGGCAGCGTAAACCTAAAGCGTACTTCGTAAGCAGCAGCCCGACGATATATGTTTCCAGTAAGGGGGTCGTGCGACCTATCTCCGTGGGTAATGCTGTTGTCCAAATATTTACGATTGACAGTGGGGTCATAACTAAGAGTGTACCTCTCTATCTTGAGGTCACCAAGCTGTCAGAATAACCGCTAAGGTCACTTGGCTTGCCTCCCTGGTCTACCCCTAGAGGTCAAGCTCCACCTGGAAAAACCCCTTCTGTGCTACCGAGCATGGGAGGGGTTTTAAGGTAAATAACCCTTTACCCCTTGAGGGTAAGACCAGCGCCACCGGGGCAGGAAAACTCTCCCCGGCGGAGAAATGGTTAAGGTCTCCGGAAGGAGAAGCTCCCGGCTTTAGCCATAGGCGTCGTCTCTTTGCAGGATTTTAAGCCTTAAAAATAGAAGTGAATCGAGCAAAGAAATAGAGATATTTTTACTTCACCAACGATAATCCATTTGAATAAGCGGAGGGTGCCATTACCTATGATGGGCATACTAAAGAGGATCTTCGGGGATCCCAACGAAAAAGAAATCAAGCGATTGATGGAGACAGTACAGCAAATTAACAGCCTGGAAACTAAGATGCAGGGGTATAGTGATGAAGCCTTACGGCGTCAAACCGAACTTTTACGTGGTCGCGTTTATGCCGGGGAGTCTCTTGACAAACTTCTCCCCGAAGCCTTTGCCGTGGTGCGAGAAGCAGGATGGCGTGTCATTGGGCAACGCCTTTTCGATGTCCAGCTGCTGGGGGGGATCAAACTCCACCAGGGGGGTATTGCGGAAATGCGCACGGGAGAAGGCAAAACCAACGCGGCTACCGCACCAGCTTATCTTAACGCTCTCACAGGCAAAGGGGTGCATGTCGTCACCGTCAATGACTACCTGGCAAGAGCCGGTGGAGAACGGATGGGGCAAATTTACCGCTTTCTAGGTCTTTCGGTAGGTATTATTATCCACGACCTCAACTATGAGCAACGCCGGGCAGCGTACAACAACGATATCACTTATGGAACCAACAACGAGTTTGGTTTTGACTACTTGCGGGACAATATGGTCGTCTACAAAGAGAATATGGTTCAGCGGGAGTTAAACTACGCTATAATCGATGAAGTTGATAGCATCCTCATTGATGAGGCCCGGACCCCTCTGATTATCAGTGGCGAGGGAGAAGCAGCTACCGATATGTATAGCCGTTTTGCTCAAATTGCCAACGGACTTAGACAGGGTGTCATCGATGAAGAGAACGAGGAGACCGGCTCCGAACTGGACTACACCTTAGATGAAAAAGCGCGGAGCGTGTCACCCACCGAAGCCTGCGTACGAAAAGTCGAACGCATCCTAGGGGTGGAGAACCTTATGGCACCTGAAAACAACAGCCTGTATCATCATCTGGTTATTGCTCTTAAAGCCAAGTCGCTGATGAAAAAAGATGTGGATTATGTGGTGCGCGAAAACGAAGTTATCATCGTCGATGAGTTCACCGGGCGACTCATGTTTGGACGTCGCTACAGCGACGGGCTGCACCAGGCTATTGAGGCTAAGGAAGGGGTTACCGTAGCGAAAGAGAGCCGCACCCTGGCAACTATCACCTTACAGAATTACTTTAGAATGTATAAAAAGCTCTCAGGGATGACCGGCACAGCTCTCACAGAAGAGGGAGAGTTTCGTGCCATCTATAATATGGATGTTCTGGTGGTGCCTACCAACCGCCCCATGATCCGCGAAGACCTCAGCGACCTGGTTTACAAAAACGAACCGATTAAATTTAACGCCGTGGTGGAAGAAATTAAAGAGCGTAACGCCAAAGGGCAACCCCTGTTGGTGGGTACTATCTCCGTGGAAAAATCGGAACACTTATCCTCCATGCTACGCCGGGAAGGAGTGCGCCACCAAGTCTTAAACGCCAAGTATCACGACCAAGAGGCAGAGATTGTGGCTCAGGCAGGGCGCTCGCAAATGGTCACCATCGCCACCAACATGGCAGGGCGCGGCACCGACATTATTCTGGGAGGTAACCCGGACTACCGATCCCGAGGTGAGCTGAGACGAATCGGCTTTTCCGACGAAGAGATTTACGTAGCAACCAGTTTGCTTCCTACCACCAATGCACGGGTGTTGCAAGCCCGCACCCAATACCAGGATATGTACCGCCAGTTCGCGGTGGAGTCGGAAGAAGATGCCGTGAAAGTGCGAGAGCTGGGAGGCTTGCATATCATCGGTACGGAACGCCACGAGTCCCGGCGGATTGACAACCAGCTGCGAGGTCGTGCCGGTCGTCAGGGAGACCCCGGTTCTTCGCAATTTTTTATCTCTTTGCAGGACGACTTAATGCGTCTCTTCGGCTCAGACCGAGTAGGGGACTTCATGGACAGAATAGGTATGGAAGACGATACCCCTATTGAACACAACATGCTTACTGCGGCTATCGAAAATGCTCAACGCCGGGTGGAGGGACGCAACTTCGATACCCGTAAGCGAGTTTTAGATTACGACGATGTCATTAACCAACAGCGGACGATTATCTACTCTCAACGTCGCCAAGTTCTGGAAGGGGAAGACCTGCGCCACACTGTTCTGGAGGAAATGATCTACGGCACCATCGAAAACGCTTTAGGGGTCTACTGTGATGAACGAGTTCATGCCGAAGAGTGGGACGGAGCGGGGCTATACCGGCACTTGGCAGAGGTTATCCCCACGCCGGGAGATATCGATATGCCGGCACTCCTGGCTCTAACCAATCGCCAGGAGATAAGGGAGTTCTACCGTCACCTGGCAGATAACGCCTACAACCAGCGGGAACATATCTTTGGTGCCCAGGTGATGCGGGAGCTGGAGCGTATGGTGACTCTGAGGGTCGTGGATACCAAATGGATGCAGCATATCGATGATATGCAGGAGCTACGAGATGGCATTGGGTTACGCGCCTATGCCCAAAAAGACCCTTTAGTAGAGTATAAGATGGAAGCCTTTGAAATGTTCGAGGTGATGATTGCCGAAATTAAGGAAGAGATCGCCCGGATGATCTTTCGCGTGCAAATAAGGGTGGAGCAGCCGATCCAACGGGAGCAGGTGGCGAGACCTTCCGCTCCCAACGCTGGTTCTAAACAGCAGACGGTGCGTAACAATCCCGGCACCCGGAACACGCCTACCCCTCGACGGGGAGCTAATCCGCCGTCAGCAGATGGTCAAGGGAACCGAGCCCAGCGTCGCGCCAATACCCGACAGAAGTGATAACGATCTTATTTTTTAATTTGATACTAAGGTGTTGAATTTAATGCTGGAAGATGCCAAACGTATACTGCATACCGTTAGCGACAGGCTGGCTTATCTTTGGAGGTCTCTTTGACCTGGAAACAGGGAGCGCCCGTTTAGTCATATTAGAAAATCAGATGGCTACACCATCCTTCTGGGACGATAACAACCAAGCCCAGGTAGTGCTTAGTGAAGCTAACCATCTTAGAGGCTCTTTGGTTATTTGGCAGGAGCTACAGCGGGAAGAACAGCATCTCACTGAGCTTCTGCTCCTCTTCCAGGAGGAAGACGAAGCAAGTAGCAGGGAAATGATCCACGAACTCCTGGCTAGCAGCCAACTCCTCCTGGAAGCGTTAGACAAGTTAGAGTTGGAGACTTTACTCCGTGGCGATTACGACAAAGGCAATGCCATAATTTCTATCCATCCGGGAGCTGGTGGCGTGGAGTCGCAAGACTGGGCGGAGATGCTCCTCCGTATGCTTTTGCGCTGGAGTGAAGCTAAAGGTTATAATATCGAGATGGTCGATTATCAGGGAGGAGACGAGGCTGGCATCAAAGATGCCACCTTCTTTGTCCGTGGTGAAAATGCCTACGGATACCTGAAATCGGAGCATGGGGTGCATCGCCTGGTGCGCATTTCTCCTTTCGATGCCAATGCCCGCCGCCACACCTCCTTTACTGCCGTAGAAGTGCTGCCGGAGTTGGACGATTCCCTGGAAATCCATATTCAGCCTGAAGAGCTGAGAATCGACACTTATCGTGCTGGTGGCGCCGGAGGACAAAATGTCAACAAAGTGGAATCGGCAGTACGCCTGACCCATCTCCCTACCGGTATTGTGGTCACCTGCCAAAATGAACGCTCCCAACATGCCAACCGCCAAACTGCTCTGGCTATTCTCAAAGCCCGCCTCTACGAGCGGGAACGCCAGGCTAAAGATTTAGCAGCATCGGCTCTTAGGGGCGAAAAAGGGGAGATCGCCTGGGGCAACCAAATTCGCTCTTATGTGTTACAACCCTACAGCTTAGTGAAGGATCATCGGACTGGTGTGGAGAGTGGAAATACCCAGGCAGTTCTAGACGGACGCTTAGACCTCTTCATGGAGGGGTACTTGAAAACTCTCCTAGCTGGCAACTGGGAAATGCCAAATAAAAATTAGAGGTGGGCAAAGTGCGACGATGGTATAGAGATCATACCTACCGGCTGATAATATTGTTGGTGATACTCCTGGTGGGAGGAACTACCGTCAACCTCTGGGGGGCTTCCTCCCCGGGATCGGCGTCAGATCCCCTTATCACCGAAAGTTATCTCCGGCAACAGTTGGAGTTGGAGCGGAGTAACTGGCAGAACTTGGAGGAGCGGCTCAGCAGAATAGAGCAACAGTTACAAAGTGGTGCTTTGACCTTCTCCCCACCCGACCCCACCACCCCCACCCTCCATGAAGGTTCAACCATTTTTCAAGCTTTAGCAAGCCTAGCGGAAAGAGTTTCGGCTCTGGAGAGCAAGTTAGTCTCCAGTACTCCGGCAGCTGTTCCAGGAGAGCAACCGGTCTGGGAAGTGGTCTCTTTAGCTGCTGGGGAAGCTGTCTATGCTTCAGCTGGCAGTGAAATTATTTTACGTGCCGGATTTATGCAAATCTTGGCTGGGGAGATCGGGGGGGTTGCCGACTTAACTGCCGGAAGGGATTTGGCTCATGGAGCTGAGGTAGCCTCTAACCACCTCCTGTTGGTTCCCCGAGATGACGGGCGTGGCGTCCTAGCCGTTACCGATGCGGTCTTCCTCTTATATGGCACTATTCGTTATAGGTAAAAGAATGCAAAGAATACAACTAAGAGTTATTGCCTATATTATTATCGTTGCCGCTTTATGCTCGGCGTTACAAATTATGGCCTATCGGCTCCCTTACGAAGGGGAGATGTCCGGAGTCGAGATAGGGTTGGAGTACGGTGACTTATGCCGCCTGGCTGCTTTGACCGGAGAGGAACCCCTCAAGCTCCTCCAGGAGTTTCATCAGGCAGGACTTACCGCTTTAGTCTTTTTAGACGACCAAGGGCGCAATCTTCCCGCAGATATACGATCATATATGGAGCTTAGTGAGATTTCTTCAGCTTTGCAACTTAGCAACAGAGCCGATTATTTGGCAATGGGGGTTATACAGGTCCTCCTGGAAGGGATCACCCTTCCGGGGTTAAATATGGTCTTTTTTGCCGGCTACGAAGTCCTGGGATGGCCGGAGCAAGTAGACGATATCGCCAGCGCCTTGGCTTATATAGGGCTCACTCCTGGCTGGGTGGAGATGCTGGGGACACAGCAGGGGTTGGACAAAATAATGGAAGCTGCTCGCTACCAAATGATTCGTATCCACCCAGGCTATCCTTACGAAGATTTGGAGGATATGGCGCGTTCTGCCCGGGAACGTTCCATCCGTTTTTTGTACCTCAAGCCCTTTAAAAATATGGGTCTGACCGACCCTTATCCGGAGGGTATTCCCGCTCCAGGGAGCAGTTTAGCTCAGCTCACAGAGTTAGGCAGTAACCGTGAGGCGGGGCAGGTTGTCTTGTCCTGGATTACCACACTGCGCCTGGAGCTTCTTGCTTCCGGCCTGCAACTGGGTGGCGCTCGACCTTTTCCCGCTTTAACCTTAAGCAAATCCAGTGAATTATACTTGCAACTGGGGGTTTTGGGAGGGTTGGTGTTGCTGGTCTCCCTCTGGGGAGGCGCATCGCGCTTCACTTTAACTTGTCTATTGCTGGTAACAGCTTCTGGCTTAGGGTTAATGGCATCTTTTTGGTGGCAACTGCTGGAGGTTACTCTCCTTAGAGATATCTTTGCTCTGCTGGCAGCTTGCGTCTTTCCGGTATTGGGGTTGATGCAAGTTCAAGAGAGTTGGGCCCAAGGGGAGTATAAAGCAACTCCCTGGTGGGAGCCGGGAGTGCGAGCCTTGCTCCAGAGCAGCTCCTACACCTTGGTTGGAGGGATCCTAATCAATGCCATGCTTAGCGAAGCCGTGTATCGCACTGCCTGGACCCCCTTTCGAGGGGTGAAGATTGCTCTTATAGTCCCCCCGCTGTTAATTTTGGCTCAGGCTCTCTGGTTGGCTTATCAAGAAGGATGGCGCTTCCACTCCCTGAAGCAGCTTTCCCTCCAGCGTCTGGGAGGGGTTATGGCTGCCGCCTTAATTATAGGCACGCTGACTATATGGCGTAGCGGCAATGAAGCCGCTTCTATTTCTGGGATAGAGCGGCTGCTGCGGGTAAATCTGGAGCAAATGCTGGGGGTGCGTCCCCGCTTCAAGGAGTTTTTCCTGGGTCATCCGGCATTGATGCTTTTAGGATGGTCTACTGCCAAAACTCAGCGGGAAATTGGTCATGCTCTGTTGGCAGTAGCCGCCATAGCCCAAGCTTCCCTTTTTAACAGCTTTATGCACTTGCATACCCCGATGCTCCTCTCCCTGCGTCGTTCCTTGTGGGGGATAGCTTTAGGGGAAATCCTCGGCATCATCGCCCTGTTACTGCTTGCCAGATTAAAACAGTCACCACCTTCGGAGGTTCATTATGAAATTGTTACCTAAATGGCAACTATACTTAATTTTAGCGACTATACTTTCTCTGCTACCGGTTTTGTACACGACCAACCAAAGGGTTATCTTAGAAAGCCGTTCACGCAGGGTGCAATATATCTTAGACAGTGAAGAGTTGTGGCAGATGGTGCGACGGCTGCCTCTGGCTCAGGACAGTGACTACCACCAAGCCTTGGAACAGTATGCGGCAGCGGGAGCCAACGCCTTAGCTATCTACCCGGTCTCCTTTTCCCGTATGGAAGAACGCGGGGAGGCAGCCAGTTATGACGGACAGACCTTTCGCCAGCATCTTCGCGCCGGTGCCTGGAGCGATCTGGATACTAGTTTTGCGGAAGCGGGGGTAGCTTGCTGGTATTTATTTATCCCCCAGGGAACTAACGCCGACAAGGTGGAAGAACTGCTGGCAGACCGGAGCGAACTGCTGCAATGGCGCTTCTTTCATACCGCAACTGGGCTGCTGATCGAAGTTCCCTCGATCTACTGGCCGGATTACCGGCGAGCTGGTTTGTGGTATGACATGGCGGAGATCGACGAAGCTTTGGCTCTCGGTTTTGATCTGGTACTACGCACCGCAGCTTTGCCTGGACAGAGGGAGGAGCATTTGGCCGCCACCCTGGAGCCAATTCTCGCCTCCGGCAAAGTCTCCTTAATCTTACCTACAGGAAGCTACTTAAATGGTGTCCTTCCTATCTCCCCCGGTGTTGCTACCGGAGTTCCCGGGGTTGATAGCAGCGAACTCTTTTATAGCTATTTTGCCAAGTACGATCTCACCTATGGGTTAATTGAAAATATTAACCAGTTAAATAACTTTCGTTTCGCTGGCGATGTGGATCTTTTGCAGCGGCGTGACTTCAACGCCATTCGGGTCTATGCCATCCAGCGGGCAGAGTTGGATAAAGAAAACTGGCTAGATCCTAGCGGCATCATCGATCGTTGGTTTCGAGCAGTGGTAGACCGCAATATCCGGGGTATTTATATCCGTCTCTTCAGTGGGACTAACAAAGATCCGCGACAAATTATGGCACAAAATTGCGAGATCATTACTGCTTCGGTAACCCAGGTGCAAGGAGCAGGGTATAACGTAGGCAAACCGGTTGCCCTGGAACCTTTTCATCTGGTCAACCAAATGCTGTTGCTGACAGCCAGTTTGGGGTTAGCCTTAGCTTGGTTGGCTATTTTATGCTACTCCTGGCAGCGCTATCTCTGGCCTTTGCTGCTTACTGGTGTGGCTGTACTAGGCTGTGTCGGGGTAGGATACCTGGCTCGGAGCGGACTGTGGTGGGGTTATAGCGCAGGTTGGGTGACCATGCGCCACTTGCTGGGGTTGGTTGCTCATGTCGTTTACCCTACTCTGGCAGGGATGGTGGCAGTTTTGCTGCTGCGCAGCTTGGCTGGCCAGAGCAGCAGTTTAAGAAGCACCTGGCTGTCAGGTCTGCTTCTAGCTCTCACCGGGTTGGGGGTTACCCTAGCAGGAGGGTTAGTCCTGGGGATGCTGCAAAGCGACAACCTTTTCCTTTTGGAACTGGACAGCTTCCGGGGGGTTAAAGTTAGCTATACACTGCCCATTATTCTTTTTGCCCTCTGGTTTTTCTTCCGCTTTGGCTTAAGCTTACCGGAAAAGCAGGTTTGGTCGGGAGCAGAGCCGAGACGCACATGGCGCCAAATGTGGCAGGAGCTAACTCTTCTCTGGGCTACCCCTTTAAACATGGGTTTGCTCTTAGTTATGGGTGGGGGAGCGGTGGCTGTGTGGTACTATCTGGGGCGTTCCGGACATGAAGCCGGGGTAGCCATCAGTCAGGTGGAGTTAGCTTTGCGCAGCTTTTTAGAGCAGCTGCTGGTTGCTCGCCCCCGTAACAAAGAGTTTCTCATTGGTTATCCGGCTTTGATGCTGCTTCCCTGGCTGCAGCAGCATCCCCGCCTACGCTTTTTGGTTTTACCAGCTGGGATGGCAGCCATGACCGGCCTCATCTCCGTGGTCAACTCCTTCGCCCACATCCGCACACCGATCCTTATTTCGGTAGAACGTTCTCTTTATGGCTATCTCCTGGGAGCGATT
>Ga0123353_10002144_pt1 | contig 24397 bp, 22 predicted proteins | sample TergutLab28metaG_3_FD_92763 | JGI IMG/M metagenome (GOLD analysis project Ga0123353, IMG submission 92763) | Labiotermes labralis P3 segment gut microbial communities from Petit-Saut dam, French Guiana - Lab288 P3 | ecosystem: Host-associated > Arthropoda: Insects > Digestive system > Gut ... | reverse complement strand
GGGCTTGCGCTTCTTCCCGCTTTGTTTTTATCTCTGAATCAGGAGCGTCGGTCTTTGCATATTTGATCTCAAAAACATACTCATACTTTATATCCGCTACCGCCGGATGCTTTTGCAGATAAATATCGGTGTAGCCTTCCGTTACTTCACTTTCGGAATTAGGCAGATACAGGCGGCTGGTGAACAGAGACGCGAGCATCATTACTTTAAGGTGTTTTTCATCAAAGCGGATTAAATCCCTGTTTGAGAGGCGCTTCAAAAAATTCTCCGTGAAGAAATCAAAGTAGAGTTTTATATTGCCTCTGAAAGCCATCTCCCTGACCGTCGCCGCAAGCGCGAGAGAGCTTACCGTCTCCTGCTCCAAATCTTTGATATATGAGACCAAATATTCCCAATAAAGAGTTCTGATTGAATAATTGGGTATTTTCAAGTATATCTGCCCCTCTTTGGCTCCCCCGTTTGTGAGCATTCCCAGATAAAACAGGAGAGATATAAAATATTCCTCAGTGTTTAAGTTGTCAAGAGAGAATTTCTCAATGATGTTGCCATAAATGCCGCCGTCATTTGTGATTTGGAGCAACAGTTTCATGTTGCTCTCGTTCTCCGCTAAACGACGCAATCTCGCGTAATCGGTTCGCAGATTAGCGTCCACTATCTGATCCGGCAGCTCGCCGAGTTGCAGTATCTGATTGAATAGATACAGAATCATTTGGGGATTATAAACTCGTGATTTGCCATTTTTGTGAAACATATAGCCGTTGTAATATGCTTCCATGTCTATCTTAATCAGACTTTTATCCACTCCCATTTTCTGCATTAGCCGTTCAACCTCCTCTTTTGTGAGGCCGAACATCTCGTTGTATTTTGGAAACAGACTGTAATCGGTAGCGATATTAAATCCGCTTGTAAGGTCGTTTATCATCATGGGGCTAATGCCTGTTATGAAAATGCGTTTGATTACCGATGATGTCGCTGCTTTCAGCGACTTGTAAAATGTACGAACAAGACCGCCCGCCTGTACCTCGTCTTTGTAATCTTTTCCCATAGCGATAAGGTCGTTAGCGAAATTGTCGTATTCATCAATAATCACAAATATCGGCACCCCGGCGCTTTGAGCCGCAGTACACGCTACCGCTAAAGCATTAACGCCCAGGTCTTTTTCCATAGCCCGTTCCGTGTTTGGGAAGATACTTTTATACTCTTCCAAAAAATTTATTACCCGCTCCTGCACTGCCTCCGAAAAAGATTTTCTGAATGAATCATGATTTTCCGTATCCAAAATGGAAAAATCAAACCGTAAAACCGCATACGTACCCTGCTCAGGAGTCGGATTTTTGCCTATATAAAACTCACCGAAAAGAGACTCAAACTTCTCTTTTCTGTTTATATCGTAATAGTTTTCCAAAATAGAAAGAAAAAGGCTTTTGCCGAACCGGCGGGGACGAATGAAAAATTGGTAGCGGTTATTCTCATTCTCCAATAATTCAATATAACGGGTCTTATCCGCATAAGCGTAACCGCTCTCTATCATGTCGGCAAAGTTACTTTGTCCGTAAGGAACTTTTTTTATCATAATATTCAATATACAAAATTGTGCGGTTTGAACGGTAAAAAATCATATAGTAAGTGATAGTTTATTTGTAGAATAATTTGCTGTTTAAAAAGACCAAAGATGAACTGTTACAAGAGCGTAGGCAAAAATACAGAGCTATAAAGATAAGCAAATCTGGTGAAAAAATTACGTATTTTAAACTACAGTAAACACGCAAAAATTATACTTATGAACTAAACTGATCTCAAAAACAAGACTGTGTAAAAAAATGTGTACGGGGGCCATAAATTATTGTTTTAGTGATTTCTAAGTGACTTGTCTAATTTGCACAGGCTTTCAAATTGTTGTATCTTATTGATAATTAATGTGTTACTGAAATAGCTTAATTAGTGGCGGAATATATTTTAAATAACTTTGGCAGCCGAAGCGTTATTATCATCCCTATCCTTAAAAATTGTGAAAAGTACTTATGAATTATAATTGTGAATTAAAAAAAGCTCTGTTTCTTGACCGCGACGGTGTTGTAAACGAAGACACCCGCTATCCGTATAAGCCCGAGCATATTATTTTCAGGGATGGGATATTTGACCTTTGCCGCCTTGCGGTACAGAGAGGGTATATTATTGTAGTAGTTACCAATCAGGCCGGTATCGCAAAGGGATATTTTACAGAAGAGGATGTAAAAAGTCTTCACGTGTGGATGGGCGAGCGGTTTATTAAGGAGGGGGCTCCGGTAACCGCCTTTTATTACTGTCCCTATCACCCGCAGGGAGTTATCGAACAGTACCGGCGCAGCAGCGATTGGCGCAAACCCGGTCCGGGAATAGTGCTGCAGGCGGCAAAAGATCATGGGATCGATTTGACAAAGTCGCTTATGGTGGGGGATAAACATTCCGATAGAATTGCGCTTAAGGAGCTTACAAGCGTAATATTAAAAAGCGATTATGTCAAAATAGGTTACGATATTGAATCTTTGGAAGAAGTTTACGAATATCTCGTTTAGGAGAGCTGAAAAGTTATGGCTAACAGTAGCACCGGTCTAAAGGAAAACAAAAAAGCTGCGGCAATATCGCCGGAGAAAAGTACGTTTAAGCATTGGAATCTTATCTGTATTGGAATATTGTTGATTGTTACGGCGCTTGTTTTTTCACAGTTTGTCTTTACGGATAAGATGCTTGGCTCTGCCCATTCCGACCAGTTGGCAAGCGTTGGCTCAAAGCAGTATCTGAGCAACAGTATTTCACATAACGGACAGTTTCCGACATGGGAGAGTACGCGCCTTGGCGGGATGCCCTCAATTGACGCGCTCTTCAGCGACGCGCTTTATATTCCCGGTACAATTGTGAGAGCGCTTATGCCGGCGCATCAGGCATTTGGTTATTTGATGGTGCTGCATATCTTTTTAGCGGGAATGTTTTTCTTCCTTATGCTGAATAAATCGTTTGGAGTTACGCGCCTTGCCGCCCTTACCGGCGCAATGTTTTATATGTTAAGTCCGCAGTTTGTGACTCACGTGTATCCGGGCCACGATGGCAAGATGTTTGTTATAGCGTGGCTTCCATTTGTGATATGGCGCTTGAGATCGCTGCTTGCCATACCCGCGCTTCGCAATGTCGCTCTTTTGGGGCTTGGCATTGCGGCTATGATTTTTACGTCTCATATTCAGATGACCTATTTTGTACTTTGGGGAGTTTTTCTTTATTGGGTTGTCAATACGGTTTTATCGGTGCGTGCTAAAGAGTGGCATCAAAATATTTTATTAAAAAGCCTCGCTTTTTGGGGGGCGGTGTTTTTGGGGCTTGGGATCTCATTTGTACAGTTTTTCCCATCTTTTATGTTCGTACGGGAGGCTTTTTCTGTAAGAGGTATAGACAGAGGGTTTGAGCACGCAGCCTCATGGTCTTTGCACTGGGCGGAATTTTTCTCTTTGTGGGTGCATGAGTTTGGCAATAGCCTGCAATACTATTGGGGAAAGAATTATTTCAAACTTAATACAGAGTATGCGGGGATGATACCGCTGCTGCTTTCTGTCTTGGCGATTGTAAGTAAGCCGAAAAGCGTATGGCGCGTGTTTTGGGGCGCTATAGCTGTGTTTGCGGTACTTTTCGCGCTTGGCGCAAATACGCCGTTCTTTTCAATTTTATATCACACAATACCCGGAGTAAAAAGTTTCCGCGCTCCGAGCATGATTATGTTTTGGTTTACATTTGCGACGATACTCCTGTCTGTATATTTTGTTAAGGACCTGTTAAGCGGGCGCTTTAATATTATTGACGGGAAAGAAAAACAAAAATGGACGCGCGGACTTTGGATTGCTATGGGAGGCGTTACTTTCATTGCGATTCTGTTTTCGATTGAATCTTTTGCTGTTAGTTTTTCACGCTCAATGATGGGCGGCGCAGATGCTTTCAGAACATTTCAAGTTAACTTCAGTGAAAAATTTGTTCCCGCTTTGTGGCTGTGGTGGCTCTTTATCATGGTATCATTAGGGATGTTTTTAGCGGTAATCAACGGTAAAATAAAACCGGCGGTACTTGTTTTTACGCTTCTTGCCATAGGCATGGCAGATATGATAAAGGTGAACGGTCAATTCATAGCAACCGAATCACCGCGTAAATATTTTTATCATAATGATCCAACGCTTGGCGAACTCAAAAGCGAATTTGACAAAGCGCCGTTCCGTGTATTTTCTGTAAACGGCACCTTTCAGACACAGAATCAGGAGGGAGCTTACGGACTTGAGGGGGTCGGCGGTTTTCACGATAATGAACTGAATATCTACAGGTCGTTTAGAGGCGATCAGCGTGATATACACTTTTTGGAAAGTATCGCTGATATTTCGCCCGACGGCCGTCTCAGTTTGAGTATGACGAAGATCATCGGCAACACTCCGTTTCTTGATCTCGCCGATGTCGGCTATATACTTTTACCGTCTAACACAGGCGGTGTTGCAAAGGTAAAAAATCCCACATCGCTTGGCCGCTTGTCTTACGCTGCCGATTACAGGGTGATGGATGAGGATAGAATCATCCCCGCGCTCAGAAGGCGGGAGTATAACTACAGGACAACGGTTGCGTTAGTAGAGAAACCGCAGCTGCCTTTCAATAAAAATGACCGCAGGGACGACCGTTCCCGACCATCCGCAATGGCCGAAAATAATGCCGGTGATGAGAGTAATGTATTGACTGATAAGCAATCTGACGCGGTTGACGAACTGCAAACCGCAATTGATGATTTCCGATCGGCCGCAATGGTCAATAATAACCAGCAGTTAAAGGTCGAATGGAAAAAATACACGCCCAACAAAAGAGTCGCCGCCGTCACAATGCCGTCGGATGGTTTTTTGAGGATATCCGAAGTTTATTATCCGGGCTGGCGCATCAGTATAGACGGAACAGAAGTAAAATATTACCGCTCGGATATGGCATGGATGGCAGTGCCGCTTAAGGCGGGGACTTATGAGGTGCTTATGGAGCCAAAATCTCTTTATATGGACAGAGCTCTTAAAGTAACATTAATTTGTACGCTTATGGCAGTTGTCATTTTGATGTTACCTTTAGTTAAAAGAAGCAGGGGGCGTGCGGTTAAAGCGTGAATCCCCAAAACCCGTTGATTGTCCAGAGTAACAGCGCTCTTCTCCTTGAAGTCAATAACCCGCTGTTTACCGAGGCGCGTAATGCAGTAAGTCAATTCGCTCATCTTGACAAAAGTCCCGAGTATATCCATACCTATTCCATAACTCCGCTCTCTCTTTGGAACGCTGCCTCTTTGGGACTGAGCGCTTCCGAGGTGGAAGCGCGCCTTGAGCGTTTTTCCAAGTATCCGGTGCCGCGTAATGTTGTTGATGATATAAAAGAGCTGATGGGGCGCTACGGTCAGCTTGTCCTTGAAAGCGCGGACGGCGGACTTGTTCTTCGCGGGAGTGATCGCAATACACTCTCTCAGTTATGTAAACATCCGTCTGTAAAGCCGCTTGTGGGTCAGTGGGTTGATGAAAACAGTATTGCGGTACCCGCTCAATACCGCGGACTTATAAAACAAGTGTTGATAAGTCTTGGGTATCCTGCTCATGATAGAGCTGGGTATGTAGATGGTGATCCTTTAAATATCGCTCTTAGGGATACTACGCAGACAGGTCAGTCTTTTAATGTGAGAGAGTATCAGCGTCAGTCAGCAGAAAGTTTTATAGGCAACGCTCTCTCGCCGGGCGGAAGCGGGGTAGTTGTACTGCCTTGCGGCGCGGGGAAGACAGTAGTAGGTATCTATTCGATGAGTTTGCTAAAGCGCCGTACCCTTATTTTGGTGACAAATGTTACTGCCGCTCGTCAATGGAAGAGAGAGATCTTGGACAAAACCGATCTCTGTGAAGATGACATAGGAGAATACAGCGGCGAGGCTAAAGAGATAAAGCCGGTGACAATTGCGACCTATCAAATCCTTACCTACCGTAAATCAAAGCAGGGGCCGTTTTTACATTATGATATTTTTAACTGTGAAAACTGGGGGCTTATTATTTATGACGAAGTGCATCTTCTGCCCGCTCCTGTCTTCAAGTTTACCGCGGATATTCAAGCGCGCCGCCGCCTCGGACTAACCGCGACGCTCGTAAGAGAAGATGGTCATGAAAACGATGTTTTCACGCTGATCGGCCCCAAAAAGTTTGACGTCCCGTGGAAAGATTTGGAGCGTCAGGGGTGGATTGCCGCCGCAAAATGTATAGAGGTACGCGTTGATCTTCCGCAAGCAGAAAAAATGCAGTATCTCTCTCTCACCCCAAGACAGCAAATCCGTCTCGCTTACGAAAACGTAAGTAAACTCGCTGTCGCAAGGGAGATTGTAGAAAATCATCAAGGCGATAATATTTTAATCATCGGTCAATACATCTCACAATTAGAACTCTTTGCAAAAGAATTAAACGCGCCCATCATCACAGGCGCCACACCAAATAAACGCCGCGACGAGCTTTACAAAGGGTTTAGAGACGGCGAAATAAAAGTGCTCATACTCTCAAAAGTAGGCAACTTCGCAATTGATCTGCCGGATGCCAATGTCGCGATTCAGATATCCGGTTCTTTCGGCTCACGCCAAGAAGAGGCGCAGAGGCTTGGCCGGATTCTGCGTCCCAAAAAACGGGGCGAACAGGCGCTCTTTTATTCTATTGTGACAAGAGAATCAAAAGAACTTGATTTCGCCATGAACCGTCAGCTGTTTCTGACCGAGCAGGGGTATTCTTATGATATACGGTATGCGGAGGATATTTGATTTTTGTATAACCCCGCACCAATGAGTATATTATAGAAATAGTATGCAGACAACAGAATATAAAAATAGAAAACCACGCCAAGCCTCAGCAGCAGATTTATCCGCAAGCACAGGGCGTGTTCCGCCGCAGTCTCTTGAGGTTGAACGTACAATTCTCGGCTCAATGCTTATTGATCCTCAGGCCGCGGATGCTGCTATGGAGCATGTTGATAAGGAGTGTTTCTACTCAAGCGCTCACGCTCTGATTTTTGAGTGTATGCTGGAATTGTCAAATAAAAATGTTCCTGTTGACATTATCACTGTTGCGGATGCGCTTCGCACTAAAAACAGGCTCGAAGAGGCAGGGGCTCAAAGCTATCTGAGTGAACTCACCGAATGCGCGGCAACATCAGGCAACATTGAGTATTACTCAACCATCATAAAAGAGAAAGCAACGCTTAGAAGCCTTATCTCCACCGCCGCGGATATTACAACCGATTGCTTTTCGGGAGATAAAGAGGCCGGCGATGTTCTTGACAGTGCGGAGGGTAAGATATTTAGCATATCCGAGTCAAGAGTTAAAAATAAATTTGAATCAATGCGCCAGCTTTTGCCGGGTGTAATGAAAAATATAGGCAATCTCTCCAAAGGGGGAGTGAACGGAATACCGACCGGATTTATTGAGCTTGACAATATGACAACAGGGCTCCAAAAGGGTGATCTTGTAATTGTTGCGGGCCGTCCTTCAATGGGAAAGACCGCGTTTTGTCTCTCTGTAGCGCTTAACGCGGCTGTAAAGGCGGGGCACTGCACCGCGATCTTCTCGCTTGAGATGTCCAAAGATCAGATCGTTCAACGTATGCTCTGCTCGGAAGCGCGTATAAATATGCACCAATTACGAAGCGGAAACCTTCCGTCGCGTGAATTTCAAAAGTTAAGCGCGGCTATGGTCCCTCTCTCCGACGCGCCGCTTTTTGTTGACGATACCCCCGGCATAAGTATACTTGAACTGCGCGCTAAAGCAAGACGTCTTAAAGCTCAACATAATTTAGAGCTTATAATAATCGACTACCTGCAGCTCATGAGCAGCGGTTCAAAAACAGAGAGCCGTCAGCAGGAAATTTCACAAATCAGCCGATCACTTAAAGCTATCGCTAAAGAGCTGGGTGTGCCGGTAATCGCCCTCTCCCAGCTTTCACGCGCGGTAGAACAGCGCGGTAAAGACGGAGACCATCTTCCAAAACTCTCTGATCTACGAGAATCAGGCGCTATTGAGCAGGACGCCGATATTGTCATGTTTGTTTACAGAGAAGAGTATTACAAAAAGGATATCGAAGAGATAAAAGGGCAGGCTGATATTATCATCGGTAAACAGAGAAACGGGCCTGTGGGGGATGTAAAAGTCGCTTTTATAAAGGATTACGCGCGGTTCGACAATTTAGATAAAACACATGGCGACGCTCCTGAATCGGGCTGGGGGCCAAATTGATCATCGGTAAATTTATTAAAGAGGCGGTATTTTGATAGCTCCGCTCAGGTTTGCAGCATATATAGGGAGCAGTGCCCGCACGGAGCTTGTCAAGCAAATCGCGGCGCTTCTTTTGGGGGTGCGCGGCTACACCATACTTGCCGTATCTACGATTGTAAAAACTCCGCTTTTAGTTAAAAATATTGATATTACCACAAAGCACATGTATACTTTGGGTATAGAGTCTGTTCTGCTTGTGACCATGATAGCCGCGTTCTTAGGTTCGGCGACAGTCACTCAGGCGGTCTACCAAATGTCGGGCCTTGTTCCGCTTCGCTATTTGGGGGCGCTTGTTTGTAAGACAACGGTAACGGAGCTTGGGCCGGTTATCACAAGCATGGTGTTTGCCGGAAGAGTGGCGACAGGCATTGCCGCGGAGATCGCCTCTATGAAAGGAAGCGAGCAGCTTGACGCAATGAGTGTTTTAAGGTTAGACCCCATACGCTATCTCATCGTTCCCAAAATGGTAGCATGCGTTATAATGCTTCCAGTTCTTACCATTTGGGCGATACTTGTCGCGTTTGCCGGTTCTGCTCTGACTGTCGCAATTTCAGTTGACGTAACGATGCACACTTATTTGTCAGGCATGAAATTGTTTTTTAATCCTGTTGATGTATATGTAGGGGTAGGCAAGACCTTAATTTTTGGCGCGATTGTAGCCATTACAGGCGCTTATTACGGATTTCAGGCAAAAGGCGGAGCGGCGGGTGTGGGCAACGCGACTACAAAGGCGGTTGTTGTATCTGCGGTTCTTATTTTGGTTTTTGATTTTGTTGTTGCGGTGTTGGCGATGTAGGGCGGGGGAGCCGGGAGCCGGTAAGCTTGAAGCGGGTATGCGGGTATGCGGGTATGCGGGAAACCCCGGGCGGTGCCCCGGGGTATTTTGATTGTACCCCTTTGGGGTAAAAATGCAGGGATTGTCATTAATAGTGAATAGAGTGGTAATATGCTTAAGGTTGAACACTTAAAAAAGCGGTTTGGAAATCAGGTTGTGCTTGATGATATCAACCTTGATATCAATAAGGGTGAGGTGACTTGTATCATCGGTCAATCAGGTAGCGGCAAGACCGTTTTGTTCCGTCATATTATCGGTTTGTTTTTTCCCGATGGCGGACGTATTACGCTTGACGGAGAGGTGATTTCATCCCCTCTAACGAAGCCTTCTGATTTTGACAAAGTGCGAAAACGTTTTGGGATTTTGTTTCAGGGTGCGGCGCTGTTTGATTCTATGGACGTGGGGGAGAACCTGGCGTTTCCTCTAAGAGAGCATACCGGTCATACAGAAGATGAGATCAATAAAATGATCGGAGAATCGCTTGAGATGGTAGGGTTAAAAGAGGAGTTCCGCGCCAAGATGCCCTCCGAGCTTTCGGGCGGTATGAGAAGCCGCGTCGGGCTTGCGCGCGCGCTTGTAATGAAACCTGAAATTATGCTCTATGATGAACCGACTTCGGCGCTTGATCCTATAATGACAGATAAGATCAACGATCTTATTCTCTCGCTTAGAGATAAACTTAACATGACCTCAATTGTTGTTACTCACGACATGGTCTCCGCGTATAAAATCGCCGATAAAATTGCGATGATACATGAGGGAAAGATCATATTTACCGGTTCTCCCACAGAGATCCGCCAGTCGCGCAATCCTTATATTCAACAGTTCATCCGCGGCCAGCGCAAGCGTCATTATGTTGTTGACGATGAGGATACATACTCGGCGCCGATTGATCTTAACAGAATAAAAGCGCGTACCGTAGGCAGGCGCGGAGCGGGCGGGGCAGGGGGCGAAGATGTTGCTGTGCAGAAGTTTGAAATGCCGTTCCGCCCCATACAGACGCCAAAGCAGGGGGCACCGGAATAGCTTTCTATACTGAGTAACGGCATAAATCTACACCGCACCGCACGCAACTGCACGTAGGGCCGTGAGGTTGCTTAGCGGCACAGTGTAGATTTATGCCGTGAAGCGGTATAATTTGATCGGAATCACATGAACAAAAAATTAAAAACAGCATACGTCTGCAATTCCTGCGGACAGGATTACTCCAAGTGGCACGGCAAGTGTGACAGCTGCGGTGTTTGGGACAGTATCACCGAGATAAAAGTCGCCAAAAATTCATCCGCAAAAACTGCCGCTTTACAACGTGAGAGTCAGCCTGTCGCGTTATCCTCGTGTAAAGCAGCTTCCGCAACTAGAAAAATCAGCAAGTTCAGTGATGTTGACAGGGTTCTTGGCGGCGGGCTTGTGGCGGGCGGATTTGTGCTTCTTGCCGGAGATCCGGGTATCGGTAAATCCACGCTCCTTTTACAGCTAATGGCGCAGTGGGGGGAGAGTGGTGCGAAAGTACTTTATGTTTCCGGTGAAGAATCCGCAGAGCAGATAATGATGCGGGCAAATCGTTTGGGGACGGATAAGGCGCCGCTTGACATATTGACAGAGACAGATATCGAACATCTGCTGACGGTTCTTTCCAATCATAAACCTCAGATAATCGTAATCGATTCAATACAAACCATGTTTACCTCAACTCTTGAGAGCGCGCCCGGCAGCGTATCGCAGATAAGAGAGTGCGCGGCGATGCTTTTGCGTTACGCAAAGACAGAGAACGCGGCGGTGCTTCTTATCGGTCATGTGACAAAAGAGGGAGGCATAGCGGGTCCGCGTGTGCTTGAACACATGGTTGACACTGTTTTGCAGTTTGAAGGGGACGGGCGTCTCAATTACCGCATTTTACGTTCAATAAAAAACCGCTTTGGGCCGGCGGGGGAGATTGCGCTTCTCACAATGAATGACACCGGTCTCTCTGAGACGGCAAACGCTTCTGAATTTTTTCTGATGAATAGGGAGTCTCCGCAAACCGGCACCTCCATAGCCGCCGTACTTGAGGGAACCCGTGTACTTGTGATTGAACTTCAGGCGCTTGTTGCGCGCTCTCATTTTGGTATGCCCTCCCGTGTGGTTTCAGGGATAAATCCGCGCAAATTATCTCTGCTTCTTGCGGTGACCGAGAAATACGGCGGGATCTCTATGGGTGATCACGATGTTTTCTTCAATATTGCCGGGGGCTTGAGTGTATCCGAACCCGCGGCTGATCTTGCCATTGCAGCGGCGCTTTTCTCCTCATTCCGCAATAAACCTCTAAGGAAAGATTTAGCATTTATCGGTGAGATCGGTCTTGGCGGCGAAATACGAAATGTAAACAACATGGCCGCAAGGCTCAAAGAACTTGCGGCTCTTGGGTTTAAGGAGTGTATCTTGCCTGTCCCCACGAAATCAGCGGACTGGAAGAAGCAAAATTTCAATATGAAACTTGTGCCCTGTTCACGGGTCAATGGTATTCAGGATCTGCTTTTCTAACCCCGGTTACCGATGTGCCGTCCCTAAAGGGACACGGAAACTGAATAGGTAAACTTTGCCTCAACAATTGAATTAATTTCCATCCAATCAGCTTTTTTCAGTGTGATATGAAATAAAAGCAACTCCGTCCCCAGTCCAAATGCAATAAAAATCAACGTGTTACGGCGTTGACCCCCCAAAATAAAAATATGGCATGGATTTCGCGTATCTTTCTGCCGAAGAGAGATAGAGCGGATGAGTGCCGTTATGGTATGAACTGCCGTTCACAGTTATAAAACAATTTTACGAAGGAGAGGTTTATGAAAAAGAAACTTATTGGTCACAATGCGGATGTTGTGAATGTGATACTTCAAAACGCGGAGGGTGCGCTTAGTGAGGCTTACGATATCCTAAACAGAATGACAGATATCAAATCGGAAGCGACAAGCGAACTAAAAACCAACGTAGAAAGAATCTTAGAGATGCAATCAGAAATTGGTTCCACACTAAACTACATGGTCAAGCAAGCCTGCTGAATAATCATATCTCCAAAACCTCCCGGAGCGCGTACCCGGGGGGTGTCCCCGCACGGGGGTTGGCGGAAAATAAAAAAATCCAAACGTGTTTTCGGCTTCGCCTCAATAAACACGGTGTTTGGATTTTTTTAGTTGGAGCCAAGGGGGGCGCCCCCCTTGCATATCTTTATCTTTTATCTGAAATTCTTCTCTGTATAATGTGTATGTGATCCCTGAGTGTTCCTGTAAATAATCTTCTGAATAGAAGATCTCGGACCGCTGAATGGGAAGCGAAGCGTAAACTTGCCTTCTCTCTCCTGATCCAAAAATTCAGGCTCCATCTTCGCAGGGGCTGCGGGGAACTCTCTGCCGTTTACATCCACAATTGCAAAATGTGTAGCGTTCATGCGCATCGGGTTAAATGAGTTGTTGTGCATGTGGATCTCCGCGACTGTTGTGTTGCCTCTTGTTTGAAGCGCAGGTATCGCAAGAAGAATGTCAAACCTGTTTATTCTTCTGAACATCACAGTATCGGTGTAATCAGTAATAACCATAGGAAAAGCCGCGTAAGAACCGATGTTCTCTCTGCGTACATCGCTGAGAAGTTTTTTAGCGGCGGCGAAATTTTCGTCAAAGTAAAGAGCAACGTTTGCGTAATACTCAGCTCTGATAAGTCCTTCAACATCCGGCTCTTTTTTGTCTTTCATGGCCATCTCAAGCTCCATCTGACCAATTTCAAGACTCTCCTGAGCCACATTTCTCACTACAGAAGCGCGCTTCTCCTTAAAAGGCGTGGGATCTGCCGCTTTCTCAATAGCTCTGTCATAAAAAGCGAGAGCATCAATAAATCTCTCACGCGCGGCGCTTGAGTCACCGAGCTGAACTACAAATGCCGCATACTGGTTGCGAAGCTCAGGCGCTACATCGTTGATATGCGCGGGAGTCATCTGCCCTTCAATTTCATCCATCAAAAGAGGAATCGCACCCATCTGCGAATTTCCTTCGTTGAGAACCATTGTGACACGTACTACCGCCATCTCAATAAAACGATCGCGAAGTTTCTTTGACACTTTGTCAGGATTCGCCCTAATCGCATTGCCGTAGTGCATATAAGCGGTCTTAAGCTGAGTACGGCGAGCATCGCCTGTAGCTCTTTTGGACATGTTATACGCCTTGTCTCCCTTAGCCTCGTCGCCTCCGCCGCAGGAAACCATCATCATCATTACACAAACACCCGCAAACAACTTAACCAAAACCTTCATTGACTCCCCCTTGTTAATTTCGCGCCCTTAAACCATATAAGGAACTATCTACTAAAGATGGTTTTTTCCACATATCTTTGTCAATACTTTAATTTTATATATCATAGAAAACTTGGCTCTTCCTGCTCAAACTGGCTCTTTATCCTGCATCCTGACCGTGTTTATTGCGACCCTATCAAACGCGTGGTGGTATCGCTGACGGTTCGCTAACCAATCCGTATCCGTTCGCAGTGCGTTGTATGCTGCCTGCTCTTCTGCACGGTAGGTATCAAACGATGTCCGCCAAGCGGTCGCTGCCACTATAACATTTAAGGCTTTGGCAATTTTGTTAAGAGTAACAAGTCTCGAAAAGATGAACAATGGCACTTTTAAATTTCTCCGCAGAGAGGAGCAAAAAGAGTTACAAATAAAATAAAAAAAGATTTGGCAATTTGTATGAAAATGTATTATCTTGAAAATATAACTGTATATTAATGTATAAGCCCCATATTCGACTATGTCCGTAACTTTAGCCCTTGATGAGGCGCTGGCTTTCTGCTTATTAAAAAAGACGTTTTAGAAAACATAAAATATCCGTGGTTCAGAGAATGCGTTATTGAATATGAAATAGACGGAATCCCGCACGCGACATGGGCGGGAGAGGATGTTGGTTTTTGTTTACAGGCAAAAAAGGCAGGTTATAAGATTTATTGTGATATGGATGTGAAAGTTGATCATTTAATATTGAATCCGTTTGATAATCAGACGAGGTAGATATGAATTTGTTTTATATATCATACTTAGCAAAGTAAAATGATTATGGTATTTGAGTTGTGGGATGGAATTTTACTCTAAGATATGCGTATGGCGGGGCGGACGAGAAAAATCGTACCGGTGATTAAAGCGACATTACAAACGGTGGAAAGGGAGTAGTTATACGATGTCAAATCCAGATCGTCAAGTACCGGGACTAATGGAGGGAGAGATTGCTCATGTTGTGTTTATGGGTGTAATGTCTCCATCTCTCACAGCAGGGCCGTCCCCTGCAAGTATCAGTCGGCATGGTTCAATGAACTTTTTCTTTGTAGGCCCGCGCGTGCGAGAAGGAAGGATTCTTATTTATGGCCCGACAGGGAGTCTTGTACGCGAGTTATCTATATCTGACAATGCACTAACGCAACAGAGTCGCATTATCACTACGTGGGATTTAAGAAATTCGAGCGGTAACATAGTAACAACATCGAATTCTTATGAAGCGAGGGCTAATCTATCACTGGTTGGCGGTACTCCTCCGTATACACGTAATTGGGGTATTGGAGTGGCTGCTTAATGAATCTGTGTAGCGCAGAATAGAGATTCGATTGTATGACGGCCCGACAACTGCGACAACGTTAATTACACTTATGATAGGAGAAAATGCAATGAGCAGGTTTTTAAAAGTGTTTGTGTTAATTTTCGCGATTGTGTTGATTATTGGGTGTAATGGTGACTCCAGTACCGGGCCCCGTGGTGGAGGCTGTCCGTTCAATCCTGACATCACTTATGGTTCATTTACCGACCCCCGAAATAGCAAAAAGTATCATACGGTGGAAATAGGTACCCAAACTTGGTTTGCGGAGAACTTGAATTATGCGGGTGTTGATGGTGATGTTGGTGTGTGCTATGATAACCAACGGAATAACTGTGCAAAATATGGAAGATTATATACTTGGACAGAGTCTATGAATATTGATTCAAAATACGATCACATCTTATGGAACGGGAACGATGCAAATCATCAAGGAATTTGCCCTAACGGTTGGCGTTTGCCAAACGATAGTGATTGGGATATTTTGGCGATGGTTGCTGGTGGCGAGCGTACGAGTATAGAGACTGCGTTGTCCTTTTATTGGTGGCGCGAAGTAGGCGAAAAACTTAAATCAAAATCCGGTTGGGACAATGATGATTGGTCGTTATGCGATGTAGATGGTAACTGTATAACAGGGGGTAGCGGAAATGGTACGGATAATTTGGGCTTTTCAGCCCTACCTGGCGGTTATACTTCCGATGGTGATTTCAGTTTCATTGGTTCTCATGGTTACTGGTGGACAGCTACGGAGAGCGATATAAGTGGCGCGTGGATCCGGTACATGGACGTTGCCAAAGACATGTTTGGGGCAGATTTTAGTAAAAATTTCGGGGCTTCTGTGCGTTGCGTGAAGTAATATTATAAATGGTGTTAAAAAATGGAAAGGGAGTACTAAAATAATATGACTCAAAGCGTTTTTGTCCTTTATATCGTCATAGAAAACTCTGACACAAACTCTAAATATCATGCCTGACAAAGCGTAGCGAGTAGCCAGTATCGAACCTTTGAAGATGAACTGTATAACTATAATAAAGGGTCACCAGTATGATACATAGTGTAATAGTAGTATACATAGTGCTTGGTAATGATGATGAAATGGACAATAATATTACTGAAAATCCATCCATAGGGCTATTCAGGGTTCGCAATATTATATCACAACGTTACGTATGGTGTCTGACATACTCCACCGACAAAATACGCGGAAAAGATGCCGCGGAAATTCGAGCAACGCAAGGATTTCTGCCGCCGGACGGAATCGGAACAATCAACGAACGCGCCGATTTCAAATTTGGTGGCGGAAAGGTTTTGCAGAGCGGGCCGCGCTTCAAGCTGCGAAATACTGGCAGACTCAAAACCACACTGAATAGTCAGTTGAATTTTATCTTAACATAGGATAGGAAATGCAATGAACAGATTTTTAGTAGTGTTTGCGGTAACAGTATTGCTATTTGTTGCTTGTAACAATCCAGCCAACAATAAGACCGTCAATAACACCTCATTTACCGATTCTCGCGATGATCAAGTGTATCGGACAGTGGTAATAGGAGGTCAAAAATGGATGGTTGAGAATCTCAACTATATAGCAGATAGTAGTTGGTGTTATGATGATGAAATCTCTAATTGTGCGATATATGGTAGACTATATACTTGGGGTGCAGCAATGAAAGCCTGTCCTGTCGGTTGGCGTTTGCCGGCTAATACAGATTGGGATGATTTGGTTGCTGCGGTAGGAGATAGTAGTGTTGCTGGTGGAAAGTTGAAATCAAAAACCGGATGGAGTGATAAACTAGATGGTAGTAGTAGTAACGGTAGTGACGATTACGGATTTTCTGCCTTACCAGGCGGCAATAAAATGGAGGATAGCAGCTTCGGAGGTATCGGCGAACAAGGTAGTTGGTGGAGTGCCAAGGAAAACGGAAACGACTTTGCATGGGCCTTTGGTATGAACGATGATAACGCTATCGCTTGGTACAAGCACGCTGAATATGTGGTAATTGATGACAGCTTTTTACTTGTGTATGATTACGGAATTAATAAGGATAACGGGTTATCCGTGCGTTGTATTATGGATATGCGCCCGTAGTAAGGAAATGGAAGAAGGCGTAAATAATACAATGCTGTGAAAATCCGCATTTGGCAAGCAGTTGATATTAAGACCTTGGAGCTGAACAGCATTCTAAATGTGTAACTATAATAAAGGGTCACTAGTATGATACATAGTGTAGTAGTGGTATACATAGTACTTGGCAATGTTGACGAAATGGATAATGACATTGTTGAAAATCCATCCATAGGACTGTTTAGAGTTCGTAATATTATATCACAACGTTACGTATGGTGTTTGACATATTCAACAGATAAGATACGTGGAAAAGATGCCGCGGAAATTCGAGCAACGCAAGGATTTCTGCCGCCGGACGGAATCGGAATAATCAACGAACGCGCCGACTTTAAGTTGGGTGGCGGTCAAGTTTTGCAAAACGGGCCGCGTTTTAAGTTGTAAAACACTATCAATAACTCAAACACAAGGAACAAAAATGCTCAAATCAATTAATCTCATATGCCTTGGTATTGCCGCAGTTGCCATGTTTTTAATTACTAGTTGCATTAATGATAGCGGGGTAAACGGCGGCAACGTAGCAACGCAATTTACTGCTGCTTTTAACACCAATGGCGGAATACCGGAAATCCAAATATCTAATCCCATTCAAATACCACATTATGCCAATTTATTTAACTTTTTACAGGAGGCTATATGAAAGCGAAATCGTTTTTAATGTTCATTCTTTCTACAGCCTTAATATTACAAGCAAGCGCTACGGTTATACAAATATCTTCTTTTGAAGAACTATGCAAAATTGGGCAAACCCCTAGTTATCCATTAGATGGCAGTTATGTATTAACGCAAAATATTGATGCTTCACCCAGTAGAGATATGGACGGAGGGCGTGGGTTTACCCCTATTGGTAATTTTGATAATCCATTTTCTGGTTCGTTTGATGGAAACGGACATATTATAAGAGGTCTCTATATTCGGAGGTTTAGTTATAGGGATGTTGACGGCGGTGAGAATGTAGGATTGTTTAGTTTCGTTAGAAATGGAGAAATAAAAAGGGTTGGACTTGAAGATGTCTCAATAACAGGCTTTCGCTATGCGGGTAGTATAGCTTCAGATATACGCAACAGCACAATTACTGATTGCTATTCAACAGGGGAAATAAGCATAAATGGTAGCGTCATAGGCGGTTTGATAGGCAGTTCATCTAACAGTACAATTACAGGTTGCTATTCTACAGTAACGGTGAGAGGGGGTACAAGTGGTTTAAGTGATGTAAGTTTAAATGCTGGCGGCTTGGTAGGATATTTTGCTAACGGTATAATTATCAATTGTTACTCTATAGGAACAGTGAGTGGGATTAGAAATGTGGGCGGTTTGGTGGGCTACTTAGCTCAAGGAAGTCAAATTGCAAATAGTTATTCTAAAGGGCCTGTGAGGGGAGTTATGACAACTAGGTCAAGTTATGTTGGTGGTTTAGTAGGCTACATTTTCTCTCAAATGAACTCTACGGTAGGCGCTACAATTACCAATTGTTATTCTAGAGGGGCTGTTAGCAGTTCTGGCGATTGGATAGGTGGTTTGGTGGGTGCTATATTCTGCAACTTAACTACAATTAACAATTGCTATTCCACAGGCTATGTGGTCGTTATCGGTACTGGTAACAACAGAGGTGGTTTTGTTGGAGCATCTTTGGGAACTATAACCAATAGCTTTTGGAACTCGGATAGCTCAAATCTGAATACCTCCGCAGGCGGTGAAAGCCGTACCACGACTCAAATGAAGCAACTGGTTACTTACACCAGCTGGGATTTTGATAGCATTTGGCAAATAGACGAAGGTACCGACTACCCTTACCTGTTGGCTTTGGCACATACGTCTATAATTGAGAATAATATCACACGTAACACTGCTGCTGCTTACGTGCCTCTCATTAGCATTAAAGGCAAAACATTATACATAAAAGCAGCGCCAAGTTCTGAGTTACAAATTAGAATTGTTGACATGAGAGGTAAAACGTTGACTCGTTTCAATACACATGGCAGCAATAGTTTTTCACTAAGCAAGATTCCTGCGGGTCGATATTTGGTAGAAATAAAGGAGAACGGAAAGAGGGTTACGGCATCGGCGATTGTTTTCAAGTAAGGAGAAAAAGAGTTATTGCAGAATGGAAAACATTAATAGATTTTGTGGGTGGATGGTCAACAGCCGGAATGAAGTTGAAGGCTACTGGTGGATGGTACAATAACGGCAATGGTACTGATGATTACGGTTTTTCGGCTTTGCCGGCAGGTCGATTTCAATCCGACAACACTAACAGTAACTGGTGGACTACGAGTTATACTGGGGACAATGCGTCTGATGCGTACGATGCCTGGAGTTTAAGTGTGTATCACGATAGCGCTGGAGCTTATGAAGTCGCCATGAGTAAAAGTAATGAGTTTCCGGTACGCTGCTTGAAAAATTGACAATTAGAGATTAAAAGTGGATGTCTCGTTACTCACGGTAATAAGGGAGATATAGGTGATGCATAGTACAGTGGTTCTATACATAATGCTTGGAAATGTTGACGAAATGGACTTTAATATTACTGAGAACCCATCCATAGGGTTGTTCAGAGTTCACAATACCATATCACAGCGTGACGTATGGTGCCTTGCGTATAGTACCGACAAAATACGTGGTAAAGATGCTGACAAAATAAGGGTGACGCAATGCAAACACCGCTCTTTTGCCGCCGATGGGAATCCATCCCGTGCCCTATTAAAAAAATAATAGGCAAACATCCAGGAAAATATATTAATTTATTATGATATACAGATGTATTGAGTGTATATTGTACTATCTAATATAGTGCGGTTCTATTTATTTTTGTAATCTACGTTCAAGGAGTGATAAAAGATGTTTGCTTATCGTAATGTTACTTTTAGAGCAGTTGCTTTTTTGATGCTGCTGTGCGCGTTGCCGCTGTTTTCTGAAGATTTTGTCTGTACTGTGAAGGGTGTTGTGGGAGATGTAAAGGTAAACAGGTCACGAGTCCGCAGAGAAGAGGCGGTCAGCAGCACTGCGGGCTTTCGGGCGGTGCAGATCAATATGATTCTGCGGGAGAGAGATGTGATACAGACTTCTGCGCAGTCGGAGGTGAGGCTTGAAACTCCCGACGGCAGTATCATAACGCTTGGGGAAAACACCACTCTTGAGATAGCAGCGATTAGACACTCTTCAAAAGCTGTTAACACGAAAGTTAGATTAGTTGGCGGAAGTATGGTTACGAATGTACAGAAACTCACCAACAAAAGGTCTACTTTCGAAATTCAAACCCCAACCGCCACAGCTGCGGTGCGCGGCACAATTGTGGAACTTGAAATCGGCACCGGCGGAGTAACGGAGATAAAGGTCTTTGACGGCAAGGTAAATGTTGCTCCCGCAAATTCCAAAAAATTTGTAGAAGTCGGCGACCGTCAGGCTGTTCAGATAACTCCAAGACAGAGAAAGTTAGTTGTGACAGAAGTTCCAAAAGATTATAAGCCAAGATCAACAAGACTTAAAGGCGAAGAGTGTCCGGAGGAGGCGGCCAAGCGGATTAAAGAGAGTCAAGCTAACCAAGCGGCTCAAGCAAACCAAGCGAATCAAACAGGCGGAGCGGGTGCCGCCGGCGCGGCTCTTGTCAAGCTCAGCCTCGCGCTTGATGATGAGTTGGCGGATACCCTCAAAAAACATGCAAAAGAACCCATTACCATTAAAGGTACAGTAACTCCGCCGAGTGCGAAAGTGAGCATAAACGGCAAGGTGGTTAAACCTGATCGGTCAGGCGCTTTTAAGCATACAATGAGAGCGCCGGCGGACTCCGGCGTGTTTACGCTTAGGGTTGTGGCAAATGATAACAATGTTTCGGAAACGGTACTGCGCACTGTGAAAGTAGGCAATACATTTAAAGGGGTAAAACTTGTTACGCCTGTTGAAGGTCAGGAGGTTGCCGGGCCTTATGTATTAGTAAGCGGAACAGCCGTTTTTGGTTCAAAAGTAAACGTCGGCGATCAAAGAATTGATGTAGATCAAAATGGAAATTTCAGCGCGAGTGTTGCTTTACCCGCTAAAGATAAAGACGGGAATGTTAAACTTGAGATTGAGATTGTTGACGGGGAAGATAACGCGGTGTGGTTTATACGGAATGTTAAGCATAAGAAAGGCGGGAAATAGGGTTTTGGAACATAGGGCGCGCCCTATGGAATTGATTATGGGCTTTCAGCCCGGATTTTGCTTATTTTCCGCACCCCTTTAGGGGCGCAAGATGCGGCAGAGTTGCTTTCCCCTTAAGCAGCTCCCGCGCATGCTCAATACTAATCTGCGACTCTCCGCCAAGCATCCGCGCAATCTCAGCAGTCCTCTTTTCGTAATCTAGCTCGCTTACCTCAGTTATGGTGCGTCCGCCGGTATCCCTTTTTGATACGAGATAGTGATGATCTGCGTTAGAGGCTATTTGATGAAGATGGGAGATACAGAGTACTTGGTGAGTGCTTGACAAAGTATAAAGAGCTTTTGAGACTTCGCCCGCAAGACGGCCGCCTATACCTGTGTCTATCTCGTCAAATATAAGCACCGGTATCTCATCCTGTTTGGCAAGTATTGATTTTACGGCAAGCATAAGACGGGAGATTTCACCGCCTGATGCTGACTTTGCAAGCGGTAAAAAAGGTTCGCCTTTATTTGTTTTCACGAGAAACCGTATTGTCTCAATTCCATACGGTGACGGCTCATCAAGTTTTTGAAGATCGGTTTTCCACTCGCCGCCGTTAAAGCCAAGTTGTTCCATTCGTTTGGTGATCTCTTTATCGAAGATAGCAAGAGCGGATTTGCGTGCTTTACTCAGGGATTCTCCTTGGGATAAGCACTCTGTGCGTAGTTTTAATACCTTTTTTTCGAGTTGATCGATATCGGAATTAGAATTTTCCAATAGTGAGAGACTTTTTTCTATCTCTTTTTTCTTTTTGATGAGATCATCAAGAGTACATGAGTACTTTTTTTTGAGGCGCTGGATTTTGGCAAGACGGGAATTTATCTCCTCTATTCTGCCCTGACTGTTATCATCGCCTGTTTTTTCAAGATAAGCGCTGCAGAAGAGATCTAACTCAGAGCAGGCGGAGAGGACGTTTTCCATATCGTTAATCCACGGTTCAACGGCAGGATCATATTTGCCGAAATTTTCTAATTTACGTCTGACCAGTGTGAGTTTTTTTTGCAGAGATTCACTTTCAGATGAATTTAGCAGAGTCAGGATCTCTCGTGCGCAGGAGGCTCTCTCAGCAGATGTTGACAATAAAGAGAGTTCATGTTCAAGAGCTTCCTCTTCGCCCTGCTTTGGATCAAGGATCAAAAATTCTTTACGTTGAAATTCTAACATGTCCTTTTTGTCAGCAAGTTCTTTGGCGTTTTTTTGTATTTCTCGCAGTTCTTCTTTGGCGCTGATGTATATGTTGTATGATTCGGTATAGATGATTCGCGCTTTACTTGTTTGCGGCAAAGCGTCAACAAGATCAATGTGAGTATTCTCATTTAGCAAGGACTGATGCTGGTGCTGGCCGTGCAGGTCAATAAGAAGATCACCAAGTTTTTTCAGTGTTGACAGTGGGAGAGGGATCTGATTCACGTGGATCTTATTTTTGTCGCTGCGGGAGATTTTACGGCGGATTATTAAACAGTTCTCATCAACATCAATACCGTTTTCATCAAGAAAATCACGCAGTTTAGGACGTATATTTTCAATTTGAAGAGATCCGCTCACCTCCGCCTCATCGCTTCCGCTGCGGATCATCTCTGAAGAGGCTCTTTCGCCAAGCAGCAGCCCTATAGCGCCGATGAGTATTGATTTTCCCGCTCCGGTTTCACCGGTAAAAACGGTAAACCCGCTGTGAAACTCAAGAGAGATATTTTCAATAAGCGCGAGATTTTTTATGTGAAGCTCTCTAATCATTTGTCAATAACCTTTGTTTTTTATCCTTGACGACAAAAATATCGCCGATATCTCTTTTTACAAGCTATTATCACTATAGATCATCTTATTTTTATACCCCTGTCCCCAGCCAAGTTTATTCCGTAACAAAGCAAAATAAGATCTCTCCGCTAACTGTATGAGATTAGTCCGCACTCCGCCGTAAGAGACAATAATCTCGTCACCGCTCTGAAGCCTTAGTGACTCAAGGCCGTCTGCGCTGAGGAGCAGATCGGGGTTTTTCTCATTTATCACAAGCTTTATACTGCGGTCGCATGGAAGTATGAGAGGCCGCTCAGTGAGAGAGTGAGGACAAATGGGAGTGAGCAGAAACGCCTGTACCGTAGGTTCAACTATCGGGCCTCCTGCGCTCAGAGAGTAGGCGGTAGAACCGTTTGGAGTGGCGACTATTATCCCGTCCGCAAAAAAATCAGTAATAAAATCAGAACCGCACCATGCGGAAATAGAGGTTAGCTTTGGCGTGTTGATTCTGTTTATGTAAATATCGTTGAGCGCGTTAAATTTACAAATGGTATCACCGCCGCGCTGCACGCAGGCTTCAAGAACCATTCGGCTTATGGTGTCATATTGTCCGGCTCTGATTTTATTAAGATTTATCTCAAGTTCTTCGGGACTGATATCGGTCAGAAATCCAAGCCCGCCGAGATTAACCCCAATAATAGGCTTTTCACAAAAACGGCTCATGCGCGCCGCGCTTAGAAAAGTACCGTCGCCGCCTACCGAAACGACGGCTTCGCATTTGTCAAGAAAACTCTTTTCGCAAGTTTCTGCGTGATCAGCATTAGAGAGCTGATCTGCAAGATTTGGGTGGAAGCAGACAGGGATGCTGTTCTGTTCAGCCCATTTTTGAATACGGCTGAGTACCTCAGCAATCTGCGCTGTCTTTTTAAACGCTACTATACCGAATGAACCTATAGGTTTCATTTATTGCCTTATCAAAGTTGGTTTGAGTTTGATATGATGTATAAATATAAATTATTGTTGCAGTATGCGTTTAGTATTATATTTTAAGAGTATAAGCGCCAAATACTGTCAGAAAAGGAGGCTGTACTATAATGGTGACAATGGCTGCAGAAAGGCGAGTTATAGATGAGCGGCAAGCCGCAGTTGAATTCGATGGCCGCTGGCTTTTACTCGACAAAAGAAGTTTTCCGCTTTCGGAGGATATGGGGTACATAATAGCCTATGGCAACGGAACTCCAGAGGATAGAGATACACTGATGGAAATTAATTGGAATAAGTTTAATGGTAAAGCACGTCTTATGAAAGGATACACGCCCAAGGATGAAATATACGACTGAGAGTTTACCTAACAAGACGCACATCTATCAAAATTATTTTGACAGGGCTGGTAACTACATTTACGTTCAGGATGTCAAAGTGCCCGTATAGATGAATAGTAAAATGAGCGCATGATTTCTCCGCGCCCATTTACCTTAAGTTAGCTAGTCGATCCTTAAAAACAGATTTTTATTATCCAACATTTACTATACATTATGTCCGATGTAAATGTGTGTGATACGTTTCTGAACATGTTTTCAAAAAAGACAAAAAACTTCCGCATCCATT
>Ga0123353_10002143_pt1 | contig 24400 bp, 9 predicted proteins | sample TergutLab28metaG_3_FD_92763 | JGI IMG/M metagenome (GOLD analysis project Ga0123353, IMG submission 92763) | Labiotermes labralis P3 segment gut microbial communities from Petit-Saut dam, French Guiana - Lab288 P3 | ecosystem: Host-associated > Arthropoda: Insects > Digestive system > Gut ... | reverse complement strand
TTTTTCGGAGCGATCCAAATGATTTCCTGTCGCGATTGGTGACCATGGACGAAACCTGGTTATATCACTATGACCCGGAGACAAAGCAACAATCCAATGGAGTGGCGACATAGCGGCTCACCTCGCCCCTAATAATTACGAGGGCAAAAATCCGCTGGAAAATTTCTCGCCTGGATCTTTTGGGATCAAGACGGCATCCTCCTCATTTATCATCTTCCAAAGGGCCAAACTGTCAACGCGGAGTATTACTCATCTCTGCTGCTGCAATTGAAGGACATTTTGAAGGAAAAACGCCGTGGAAAGTTCACCAAGGTGGTCTTGTTCTCGCACGAGTCACTGGGCACTTGCAACCCAGAAGACACTGACCTACCTGGGCATCCAGTGTCTTGATCACCCACCCTATTCTCCGGATCTGGCCCCGTCGGACTACCACCTGTTCCCTGGACTGAAAAAACAATTGGAATGTCGCCATTTTTCTTCCGACGCAGCGGTTATTGTTGCCGCGGATACCCTGTTGGACGGACAATATTCTGATTTTTTTTTTGAGTAGCTTGCGAAAGTCAGAGCAACGGGCTAAGAAGTGTATTTAGCTTCGTGGGGAGTATGTTGAATACATCTTGAGTTTTGTCGCTGTAGCTTGTTTCCTTCCTGGTCGGGCTAAGGACTTATGAGCACTCCCTCGTATTTATTCTAGCAGTTCCTACTTTTTTATGTAGAAGGTGGTGAAACAAAACGAGTGGGCATAGCAGAAATAAGTTTTAGTCGAATTGCATGTGCTCTTTGACGACAGGTCTTTCTTAAACGCCATACTTGAGGAAAACTACGTATACGAATCATTTGATCAACCGTTATTATTTTCTTTTTGGGGGGCCCTTACTCAAGAATGAAGGCAAAAATAAATACCACATAACATGTCACAGAAGGCAAGATGGAGTTGGGTGGTCAACGCGACATCCCGGACGCTTTACTTTGGGACAGCCCAAGTGCCCATTGTGGAGGGAGACAAGGCAGGCACCAGGTCCGATCAGGTCGGGTATGGAGAATAAAAATTATTTTGCCCAAACAGGGTTCCAATAAGGGATTTTGGAAAGACAGTGTAATAAAAATGGGCTCTGTGTCCATTTAAATGACATGAAGGAACATCCATTTATGGTTTAAAAGCTAATAAGATGGCGACTTTTTTTTCCATTTTGTTGCCTGTTGTATTTTATTGTGAGTTAGTGGCAATGCCTTTTATGTAAAACTTGCTCCGTAATAATCATTTAATATTTACTGCAAATTATGAATAAGTAAATATACGTCTATATACAGAATGTTCACATTAAAGTAATCATCATATTTTCTTATTACGAACATATTGTATTTTTTTTAAGTATTTTCTTGGTCCCTCTTTACAGTTTACACTACTGAAAGGTAATATCAGTTGTGATGATACACAGCATCAGTACATGATATGACTACGACAAATATCCTTCCGTTTTAAGCTATTGAAATACAGGTCTATTTTTAAAGTTGACACCACCATCGGGGAGCGCATTAATGCGCTCCCCGATGGTGGTGTAAAATGCACCGAAACATGTCGGAGTTGTTTTAACGTAAATTTTATAGTAAATTTTAATATTGTCCTTTAAGATAACTCACTAGTACATCAGTTTGTGAATAAATAAAAAAGTTATAACGTCAAGACACACGGTACAAATGTGAAAACAGGTCTATATGTCGTTAATTTGGTACCAGTCATAAGTGTGTAAATTCCACACACTTTTGTTTGTTTCGGGTTTTCTTCTAATTTAAGGCACTGAAATGTAAACAGAGTTCCAGTTGATAGGAATAAAAAAATCTGTAAGCTGACCATTTATTTGTTTATTTAGCGCGTTTTGTACGTACTTCGTAATTGTTTTAAATGTCTTTGCAAAGTCTGGCTACTTTCTTTAATGGAATTTAATTACGATCCAAGTCACTGAAAAATGCAATCACTCCCGCTAATTAATATTAACGGTCACTTTATCCTCGGAATACAGGATGGATTTATTCACGGAATGGTAATGCAGTTTTTTCCTCTAAATGCGTTTAACAATTTAAGATACTGCAAGACATCAATTACGAATCTAAGTGATACTAAACATTAATTAGCGGCCTTGCTACTGTTCTGTTTCTTCTTGGACCACCACAGCCACAATAGATTTAAAAATAAATAAAAAGCAATTACAATGACCTTTCTACAGTTCCATTTCAATTTGTACTGCTACTGCGGTTTACTTACTAAAACGTATGATATTACCACCTTTTCCTAGCGCTATTCTTCATTATATTTAGCTGGTATGGTTATTAAACTGTATATTGTGATGTTCGAGAGCCATTCCAGCTTTCCTTTTGCAAATACAGTTTTCACTTTAACAGATAATTATTAAACATCAGTGTATGATATCGCTTCTCATTAATGTCTCTAACAAGTATTACCACAAAACGGAAGTAAAATCAAAACACTTTCCCTCTATGGAATTGGCTTCGTGTGTGGGCGTGTGTGTTTGTGAGTGTGTGCGCGCGCGCGCACTTGCAGTCACGCAAACGGCGTTCCACATTCTGTCTGATACGAAGTGTAAATTTATATCCATTAATTACACCCACTACTTAGCTACCTAGCTGTCGTATCTGAAACCCAAATCTTTAATGAATGTTACCAGCTGCTTTTAATACCAGAATGGAAGAGTTGGGCGTAGGCGGTGATATGTGTCAGAGTTATGGTGGTAACGGCCCTCCTAAATGCGGTAATCTACAGCTATACTCTGCCTGTGTGCCTGTGTGCCAGAGCGCAATTTGCTTTGTAGGTATTTTTGGCTTAACTAAACTCGCCCAATCCTCTTCAGTCACTAATACTTATCACCATTGGAGTGCCCAATTATAACACAGAGAACTCAACAACCTCCATTGTTTAGGTTGGAGGGGGGTTTGAACGGGTGAGCAATGTACATGTTTTATTACTCCCAAATACGACCACTAATGTACTCAATATGCAACTGGGGCCCTGGCAACCCTCCCACACGGCCGATGTGTTTGCACCTCAAAATATAGTTGATTGGTTTTCAACATGCACAATTCAACGGTCTCTGCTTCTCTCTGTCACTAGTCAGACCGCAGAGAATTTTCATTATTGTAGTCTACATGTTTCGGCAGATTGCCTTTGGTTAATTATGTCACACTGTTGAAATTTATATAAAAATGTTTGTAGATTGTTTTATTGTTTTTTGTAGACCTCAGCTAATAATTCACCACACTCTAGATTCACTGCCACGAAGCAGAATAATTGCAGTTATTCTTGTGTCATTATAATTATTTAGAAAAAAATATTACACATATACGCGAAATACTACTCTATTTTGAATACTACAGCTAAAATAGTAATATTTTCATAAATAGTTAATACATACACCTCTGACTCGATCAATACATACTAATTTCACGCTTGATTTAGTCTCTTCTTCTAAAATACATGTAAAACGTCAGTTCTTACCACACAATCCGACTCGTTTTAAAGACAAATCGATCAGTGCTGTTTAGGTTTATCCTGGGTACTGACGGTGGAAGTCGTTCGAGGACGTAAATATATTTCGTCAAAAAATGTGGGGTTTCTTAATACCGCAGTTGCCAATGGGACTCACAAAAATGTTTGTAAGTAGATAAGTGCTAGTGTGTATAGGTGGTTGAATGAGTTGTCGGATATATGGCGTATTTACTGGACGGTGAAGTATCTGGAAGGTTACACGAAAATAAGCAAAAGAATTTTTCTTACATTTAACCAAAATTAGATTGTAGTGGTTTTCGTAAGGACATCAAATTCAGAGTTCCTCCTTCCTTTCTCGACCGAAACTTCAGCTATCCTAATTGAAGTATCTCGTGGTTTTCCTTAGTTTCTGTCCATTGGATGTTTCTTTTTAAAATTTCCCCTATTGATTAGTTTCCCATTAGTGAAGCATTACTTAATTCTATACAACAACTTACAGTCCAGTACATGCGGTATATTGTGGGTCTAAATTGCGCTTGGATTGTGAGTTTCTTATGTTTTCCTGTGCAGTAAAGCGATCTCACGACGGACCGATTTTTCTTCCCAAATATCCAACCAAATGAAAAGCTTTCGAAACCACAACACATGTACTATTCTACATTTTATGCCTACTGTCGTTTTCATAGCTCCTACGCGAATCGCCATCTTTTGGGAGCTGACACCAGAATTTATTTAAAACAGACAACAGTGAATAACTCACTTCATTTTGGAATGTTATAAAAAAAATATTTGATATTTGCTACCTGAAGAAGGTGAGATAAAATCGCGAAACACATAGAAACTGTGTAATAGGTAGGGTGCATAAATTATGGAATAGTGCATTTGTTGGTTTTACGTAAGTTTTTAGCTTCGTCATATTGTACGTAATAAATAATGTAAAAACCTATCAAACGTCTAGGACTAAGATACCTTAACCTGGAAAAAGCAAGGACCCGGGCCTTACTGGTCCGTAGCACCATTGATATGCATTATTTTACATCTTTAACGCAGATTTGTCCTGTGAATTTACTTTAAATATTTGAAGCGTGAAATATTGTTTGTCATATTTATAATTTATTTATACCTCATAGGAAAGAAAGAGTACATCCTTTACCAAGACCGATCAGTGAATGATTGTAGGTACATAATTTCTCTCAGTTCTGAGTCTAACGATACACATAAATACACTCTGCTGAAAACCAGAAACTTTCCATAGGGGTAAGAGATGTGTTCAAGGTTAACACCAATGCAACTTTAACCCTTTACAGACGAAGCCAAGACTACTTTATTTAAAGACCCATTTCATAACGCACTGTAAACATTTTTCAACTCGGTTATAAAAGCCAGTCAGTGTATGGTTTAAGTGGTAAAAGTCGCTGTTTGTGCTCAGATAAATAAATAACAAATAAATGGAGCGTACAAATATTGAATGTTAAACTTATTCTTGCGTCACTTAACCAAGAGGCTTTAAAAGGTTAATTGACAGGTCCCACATGAATGAAACAACATTTCAATCCTGGGTGATGGCATTAATATGCCGCCACCTTTAACCCTTATCCTACTAATGTGGAGAATAGGGTGAGCTACTAATAATGCCAGCAAATAGTAGATGGGATTTATCTCGGCGTTTAAAGTGTTAATCGCACAAGAGAAAGATGAAACAGCTTACGTACATGAAACAAGAGGTGTGTGGAACTATCAGTCTCACTTTTTCTGTCACCGAGACGGTCCCAGTATGTTACAGATTTCCATTGCTTGTCCGCACATTCCTGTGCGGAACATTAATTTCGAGATATTTCTACATACCTGTGCACAGAACTAATTTATGACGAGGGTAGCTGCACAAAAGTCACTGTAATATCTACACTGCGCAGCTGTGCCACGACAAGTATTATTGTAATTTATTCCTCATATTTTATTCACTTCTCTGACACGAATTTCTTACTTGTAGCATTTATGAAGCCATAATTTCTAAATGGACGTTAGCAGTATAGGTTAAAATTTATACCTTTACGGTAGGCTTGCAGAATTAGGGTGAGTTGTAACTGTGGAGGACGCGTGAGAAATTACCGGACGCAATGATGGAAAATTTATTTATAGATATTAAAATATTTCATTATCCCTGACGTTTAAAAATCAAAACAATTATCGTTTTCTTGTAAATGTGATAAAATAATATCTTGATTTATCAAATTGAAGAATTCAAAATACGAAATTCCGAACATATATAGTGTTTATCTTCAACTAAATTGAGTAAATACGTAGTTATTTTGCAATTCAAAAGATTTACTTTTTTCGGAATTAAATCCAGTGGAATATCTATTGAAAATGCAAATATTAAGAAACGAAATTTGTAGTCCTTAAAAATAAGCTTTGACATTTTCGTGGTTTTCTGTGTACAACCGTACCTGCTCCTAATTTGTTATATAACCCGCTGTGTAATAATGTGTTGCTGTCACGTGTATGATAAAGGGCAGTTATAAAGTTACTTTCATTTTAGAATTATCTGAAGATGCTTTTCTTGTCCTGGGTTCTGTCTTCCTGAAATTACTGTAGACGGTACTGAAGGTGATAATTATTTAATATGATCAGCTGTTTTATGCTGTCACAAAATTAAATTTTTCTAAATTCTTAGACATTTTATGCCGAAGTCCAAAATTGTGTAACTTCATATTATTTGAGAAGTTACTGGAACGGTTAGTTTATCATACTAGTATATCCTAAACACTTTCAAACACTGCATTTGGAATGCTATATTACATGTAGCTGAAGCTACAGAAATGTATGTAGAAACATTCTTGCGTCGTAATATGCAAAGCTGTTTCAATCAAAATGTACGAAAACCTTGAAATAGAGCATGTGTTAGTTTGGACCCTGTATTTCGCGCTTAGCTGTTAAACTGTTCGTCACAGGAGAAAGAAATTCGGATAAAGGGTTAATTTTATTAAATAATTTATCTCGGTATTTAACCAACTTGATGCACAAAATTTGTTTCACAATAAGTTTTATTTCACGCCTGTAAATGTTTCGAGCACATGTGCTCATCATCAGGAGGTAAAAATTGCATTACACAGCCTCTGGTATCATCACACCTATAGGTGGCCGTCTCGTGTTGTTTAATGCAATTATGACCTTCTGATGATGAGCACATGTGCTCGAAACAAGTAGAGGCATGAAATAAAACTTATTGCGAAACAAATTTTGTGCATCAAGTTGGTTAAATACCGAGATAAATATACTGAGATGCACGGTCAGCAAAAGTCAAAATTTGATTAAATAAGTCACACAGAGAGAGGAAGTTGTGTTAATGACGTCACTGTCTCCGTTATTAGAATTATTTAATAGCTGTTATCGTTATTGAGTGCCTGAAAATCTTAGCCAAACCAAACCTTAATTACGCGGCTTTCTTATTGAATTATGTCAGTATTTGGATTGATTGGCTTATTATAGTTTTTGTAATGTACTGATTTATCGGCTGAATGATTAATGTTTTGTCCACATGTTACCATATTTTTAATTTTCTTTGTCATTTTGGGTCTTGTAGATGTACAACATTTCTTGCTATTTGTGGCTAAATTTTTATACATTTGTGTTCAATACACATCAAATATATTTTTAATTTTGATTGTATCTTATTTATTACCTTACATATATTATACATATATATGTGTGTGTGTATGTTTGTAAATACCTATGTACGTTTTGGTCCTAGCATAAACAACGTTGTATTAAGATCATAGGCCAAAAAATGACAGGGGCAGTTTCTCTGTACATAAACTTCGAGCTGTTTTTCTGCTTCTTTAAATAAGCTAATATTAAAAGGCTACGGTATAGAATACGAAAAAGTAAGGAAATTGTTCTGAAGGCACACCAGACTACAAAGTTTCTCTGTGTCAGCTACGCATACAGCTCATCAATTAGATTCTGAATTCGCTCAGCAAACCTTAAACACTGCGAATCACGTCACGGTAGAGTCCAAAAAACATAGTTCAAAGTGACAACTACAAACTGTGCATTGCATCCACCGAGGCGTAAATCTTGCTAATTACAGGGAAGATTGCGTAATGTCACGCTTGCAACGAATATGAATCTAGGTCCCTTGATATTTGATTTATGTGGTGTGACGAAGTTGTAAATGTTGGTCTGTAATAGACGGCAGTGTACTTTGTCTTTAACATTTGCATATTCATCTAGCAACACGTAGTTGCACATAATTTAGTAAAACATGAAGACATTAGCTAAATTAAACCTATTATAACTTTTCTTAAAATCCTCTTTATTAACAAACCCAGTTATAGAAATTCCAACTTTAAAGATTTAAACTAGTTTTAGTCATGAAAAGCTTATTGTTGCCTTCATAAAAATGAACTGTGAAAATACTTCACATAGACAGGCGAGATATCAAGAAAATTTCACAATCATATCTGAAGAGAAGATATATCTTGTATCATATATATTGGAATGAATGATATTACAATAAATCTCGGGTATATCATAATATAAATTCGATTTGCTTGACATATGAAAGGATCTGCTGAGGGATGATATGAAAGCGGTAAAGACCCCTCGCTTTACACAAAAGACAATACACTTTGTGACCAGCTGTACAGATATCAGGTTATCAATAAAGACTATTACACGAAGGACTTAAGCGACATTCATTACAAATAGCTTATGTGTGAGTTATATAAAAAACTTACTTTATAAGTAATTCATAACCTATTTTTTTTCAGTGTTGTGTAATCAGAAACGTCTTATTGCAAAGTACTCTCAGAGAATTGAGTAGTCCTTTTTATTACTAAATTCTGTAGGCATCTTAAATGTCCAGAAATTTAAATTACTATGTCATACATCGTTTCACTTTCATCAATTTGGTCTTTCGCCTCTTCCCTCCTACAATATCCATGAAGCACTCATAGTCGTTTTCTTACCCAATTTTCGGTTCACAATTTTTAACAAAGTAAATTAATAGCAAGCGGAACATTTAATTTAATTCTCAAAATACCAGTTTCGAAGAATAAAACACTTTCTTTAAATTCAAACAATTTTTTTATAGTAATTTCCTATGAATATCTAGCCGATTTGTTAACCTCTTACAGAACTGTATAAGCATTAATTCTCATAGACTGTGTGTGTGTATTATTGAGCGTAACACTTCGGTTACATCCCGAATACTTAGGATACACAGAATCTCTATTTCTTAATGTCATCTTGAGTTAAACACAACGCAATAAATACACGTAATAAAAATAATAATAATAATAGGCTGATAGTTATGTGGAGCTGTACATTTGTTTAGCAGGGAAGCAGGCGGACTTTCGGTAGGGAATGTTTTTTAATCCGCCATATATTTGAAACCAAAATGTACAATATTTATTTTCAGTCACGCAATATGTCAACAGGTCCTATAATTTTATTCCATTAATTTATGGCAAATTTATGCTTGAAACTGCATACATTGCAGTGGTTAGAAATAAAAGGCTGGAAATTATTTGTGAACCTAAAAAATTTGATATATATATATATATACACGTTTAAAAATTTACATGAATTAAGGGATTAATACGTACAAATTAAGGGCATCTAGGCACTATAAATTTTTAACGCTTTAAACAGAGCAGAATTATATATATATATATATATGTTTATATACAAGGGTTGGACAAAATAATAGAAACACTAAACAATACAGGAATAAAAGTGTCTGTGTTGACTGCACTGAAAGAACATTTGTTATCAGTGATCTTTTGTTATTCTTTCGTCTTTTTATCCTCTGTATTTTCAGTGTCAATGCATTACAGGTTTTGTTTAGCAACACTATGAAATAAGTCCAAAATGAGGGGAATTGTCTGATTTTCAAATAGGACAGAATGTTGGTGCTTGTTTAGCTGAGTATCCATGAACAAAACAGCCTATTTTAGGAACGTCCAGAGCAGCAGTTTTCAAAGTTATGACTGATACTCAAATCATGGGAAGACATTTTCAGCTATGAAGAATAGTGGGTGAAAACCAAAAGTAAGTGAATGTATCATCGTGTATTGAAGAGGATTGTGTCAAAAAATCATAGAACAACTGCAACCTAGGCGACAGTGGAAGTCAATATTAATTTTGAAGAACCTGTTTCCACAAAAAGAAATCTGATGAGATTTTCACAAATCCAACATCTACGGTACAGCTGCGTTTGCTCTACTTCTGATTAATGAAAACAACGCCTAAAACGGGAGAGGATGGGATGTTGATCATAAAACCTGGACTCTGATAATCGCAAATACGTAATGTATTCAGACGAGTCGTCCATCACGTTGTTCCCAACATCAAGCCGGGTTTATATTTGGAGAAAGCCCAAGGAAGCCTATAATCCTGTATGCCTTATTCCAACTATGAAAAACAGAGGCTGATCTGAGATGATTTGGGCAGCAATACTGGGTACTCTGCTGGTCCTATAATTACCTTGGACGGTCGAATTACTGCCAGTGAATGTGTGGACAAGTGGACAATTCAGGTAACGGGGTGTATCGTATTGTCCAGATGTTGTTACCTAACAACGATGCAATTTTCAAGAAGACACCACCCATACAACCAGAAGTGTTCAGTCTTGGTGTAAAGAGCATGAGGATGCACTTGAACATCTTCCCTGGCTAGCACAATAGTCCGACTTAAATATCAACGAACCGCTGTGAACAGTTTTAGAGTGAAGCAGATTATCTCCTCCTTCATCCCTCCAGGAACTAGAAGATTTTCTGCTTGAAGATTTTTACAATAATCTGCTAGAGACTATTCAGAGTTTGCATGAATCTGTCTCAAGAAGGATATAAGCTGTATTGAAGGAAAACTGTGGCCCACCTCTGTAGTAATAAAGACGTGGTTATCTTTCACAACTGTTTCCGTTACTTTGTCCAGCCCATGTATATATTATTGGTCGAAAACTGCTGAAGCATCGCTGAAACCAGCTCAGACTGTTGCGTTCGAGTCACTGAAAGATTTGTTCAAAAGGTGCAGATAATTTATTTTGTGTCATTGATTCTATTATGTAAGTATCCAGTGTTCCAGATTATAATCCTACGGTATACAGGGATATATATATATATTACCATTCGCTTTTACCGTAGGTTTGTGTATATATATGTGTATATATATATATATACTACCACATGAACTTCGCATAACAGCAGGTCAACATGATAAAAGTCGACGTAATTGAAAACCAGTTTTTATAAATTTTCATGACCGCACAAAGTAGACTGCATAATACAACGTACAAATGGGACCATCACTTACTTTTATTCAAAAGGTGAAATATTCTTGCTTCTGTAAGATTGCTACGAGATAGTGCGAGGTTTCTAATGTTGCTTGTTCCTGTGAGAAAGATTATGTAAATAGCAGCGTTTTATTTGCACCGGAAATGCAATATTTCTGGCGTTTCTACTGACACTCGTCTTTATATAGTTTCATAGGACTATACGTAGTGCCTTTTGGTAATTCTGATTGAAGGTTTCGCAGTACAGTCAACCGAGGCGAACATGGAATCTGGAGGCGGACTCATATACCGGGGAGTTTGAAAGATGAATGGAGCGCTGTAGGAAGGGGCATCTTTCTGCGAGGGATTCCATGAAGGGGACCTCGAGGGAGGACTCCTTTACTGGGGCCCAGAAAGATATGTTAAGCGAGGCTCGCAAATGGGCGTCTGCTTCCTTATGGGCCCCGCTTTTGGGGTACATGGAGGTGCCCATCTTTCTTAGGGCCCTCTTATTTAGAGGAATTTTTGTGATGTTTTCGAGAGAGATGCAAATGCCCTGTAAACGGCTATCTCTCTTCATAGGGACCCTGTTGGGGAACCTGGAGAGGGTTCATTTGCCGGGATTTTTGAGAGAAAAGAAAAAGTATATTTCGGTTCCTTCCTTGGACCCACAGGAAGTTAAAATTTTAAGTATGGGGGCCATCTGGAACTTTAGTAAAGGGGCAGAGCCCTCCTGAGTTGACATCAGATTATGGGGCACAAAGGGACTGTCTATAAGGCTTAGGTACATCCGGACGATAAGTGCTCGAACCCAATATTAATCCAATACATCCAACCCCCGATGGAGCGCCAATGAAGGTCTCTGAATAGAGATTCCCTATTATTTTTACAATAGTAACCCTCGACACAGGGCAAACTCTGTCGGCTCTCATCCATCAAACCCTTACTCCTTAACATTCCACCGACCACATGTCAGTAAGACCAAATTTAGTTTAAAATACAAACGTTGATATAATTTGCCACATCTACTCGAAGTACTGATTGGGGTTCGCTTTATTTTTGTAGATTTGTTTGGGATTTTATATTTTAATTAAATAATTACTTACTTAATTACTTACTTACTCCATGGTGCAGAGTCCATCTTGGGAAGCTAAATGGTTTGCAGCTAGTCAAGAAATTCCCCGCATTTCACGGAACCCGAAAGTTCATTAACGCACTCACAAGCCTCCGCCACCTGTCTCTATCCTGGGCCAGCCCAATTCAGTCCGTATACCCACATCTCACATCCTGGAGATCCATCCTAATATTATCTACCTATCTACGCCTAAGTCTCCCCAGTGGCCTCTTTCCCTCCGGTTTCCTCACCAAGACCCTATACACCCCAATCTCCTCACCCAAACGCGCCACATGCCCAGCCCATCTTATTCTTCTCGATTTTATCACCCGCACAATATTGGGTGACTAGTACAGATCATTTAGCTCCTCGTTATGCAGTCTTCTCCATTCCCCCTTTACTTCGTCCCTCCTAATATTTTAATTAAATACTGTACCAAAAGGAGTAAGCACAGAGGAGACATTCAATCACATCTAAAGAAAGCAACAAAAATTCTCTCGCACGAACTGCCTCCTATATTATAAAAGAGTGATATATGAAAATTTAAGAGTTTATAAAAACATTAACTATGAAACTGTCGGCAGGAGTATAAACAGTATTCTTAACTATATGTGTATATTATAAAGAAATATTTTATATACTCTAGGCTTATTTACAGAAAGAATCGGCAAACCCCTACTTCTTAATGTGAACGACGTTGGTAAAAATAGAGGTCTCATTTCAATTATAACATGATGATTGTTCAATAGTATTCTCCTTAAGATTCCTTTGATGTAGTACCTTATGATGGCCGTAAATAGGGCCGAAACATGCAGTACAAATCGAAATTTAATTATAAATATTGCTGTGTGAAAGACGAATAGTGTGTTGTTTTTCCTTTTTATTTGAATTCCCAGCGGGATGTAACACTTTACTGTAAGGCGGCACATTTCCGTTGCGTTATTCAATGAAAATAAATATTGCAATCAGCCAACACAACTTTGCATTCAGGAAGAATGAAGGCTACGTGTTTAGAGTAAAATGATTTGCCTTCATCCGGCCTGCAGGATTTTGATTTGAATTATGGAAGGTCGAATGTACTGATTACTTTAACATGCTGGTCTGGTGATGGATAAACATTTTTAGTCGTCATGTGGCCTTTTTTATTCCTGAATATTATGTTGTGTTGACTGAAGTATTCTTTGACCGTCAGTTTAACGTACCCGAAGACTTTGGTAATGAAAGTACGTCTGTAAGCATTCAAGACTGTGCGAGACATCGCCATGTGGGAAGATAAAATTAAAGGAAAAGTACACCCTATAATAGGCCACGAAGGTCCAGAGGGGAAGTAGAGGTACAGTTCTACTCTTTCTTTAACCTCGGCGCTAGATAGAGTGTGTGGTCAACGCAACGCTCCGGTCGCTTTACTCCCAGGAAAAACCCTGTACTCTTTGTATAGGATGTTGGGTGGGCCACAGGGGCAGTCTGGACAGGTGCGGGAAATTTCGCTCCCAATTGGAATTCGATCTCCGGACCGTCCAGCCCGTTGCGAGTCGCTATACCGACTACGCTATCCCGGCTCCCGCCATGTGGGAAGGTACATAAGAAATGGGGATGTGTTCATTGGGATTTTTGCCTGTCACAATGGCTGGGGTCAGCGACTAAGGCCCGTGGAAAAACTGTAATCGGCGACATAGTACAGAAATCTCTTTCCAGCTTTTGGAGTCGTCAGTGCCCTCGGGTCTGGTGTTTTGCATTGACTCTTATGCCTTCAAACAAGCACTGACCCAATAACCTTGACTTCACTTTTTGCCTGTTTGCGCCGTTTCCTCATCCCCGGAGATTTCAAGTTACCGATCCTAGCCTGTTTAGACGACTGTCTGGAGAATTTCTATAACATAGTGCCACGAGGCGACAACGCGGCTATTGAGTCAACATCAGACGACCATGACCTTAGCATTACACGCTGTAATCGTCCTAACTCTTATCCGGCTAAGTTCGGGGAAGAATGTCATGATAAACAAGAAAAAGGTCTGAGCTGCTGCAGACCAATTTCATGTAGCTTTCTGCAGAATGTAGCCAACCAAACCCATCATTAGACCGTGTACTGCTGATATACTCAGTTAATAAGTGGAGCTATCTGTCACCTCATAAAAAAGGTAAAACACACGAAAAACTGGAGGGAGCATCAGCGTTATGGATGTGACAGTTACACGTTAAATATTGTGCAGAAGCGCGTGACGTTATTAAGGGATGTCGAAAATGAATTGCAAGTGCTCTACACTACTAATATATTAACCCTTTAAACGCCGAGTTAAATCCCACATGCCGTTTGCTGTCATTATTAGGAACTCACCATATTCTCCACGTTAGCAGGATAAGAGTTAAGTGTTAGTATAATATGTTCTTACTTTCTAATCAAAATTTTTTATGTTTTAAATTTTACGGCTTCAAAAACATCGAGTAATGCGATTGATCGGTACCATCCATGTAATACCGGAAAGTCCGGTGAAACGAGCGGTGCCGCTATATCGGGGTTGACTATGCGTACTTCCATTAGAAGAATGACTCAAAGGAACCCGCTATTACGTGTGATCTCAGGTGACCGAGCGAGCACCGCATCATACGCTAAGGTTACTGTGAACAGTACAGGGAACTATTAATGTTTAGAGGGAAACTTTGGGAATGGTGAATAGTTTGAAGTTACACAAGGGTTGGAAAGTGAGAATGTGTATGTATGTGAATTAGTGAGTGAGTGGGTGGTCGTTGAGAGTAGAAAACCACAGGACGAATATTGTCGGCGCAAACTTTTACTCTCTACGAGATAGATATTTTGATGTATCCTGTTCTGGGGAGGCCGGTGGTCTCCACTCGCATGCATGATCCACTTCTTGATAATAAATTCACGACATAGACGTAGATAATGGCAAGTCTCGGTGGAGTGAGTTTGGTTCATGTTTGAAACACATAAAGATCGTTATAGTACGCTAAGGGGATTTAAAGTTAGTATTCCATTTATTCTCCACCCCTCACCCTCTACCTGTCTGTAATGCCGGATTCTTATCGGGTCACTGATGAAAGGAAAAGTTAAGACTCAGGATTCATCTTAATATGCAACTATTCATGCATAGCTGAAATGTAATTTTATGAGGGCAATTAAACCTCCTTTGTAGCTACTTAATACATGCCAACCAGACAGTTTTCACCGAGCGGGCTCGTATAGTGATAACGTAATAGGAGAATTGTCCTCGAGAGGCGTATGTTTAGAATTGCGGTAGAGACAACGGCTAAACTACATATTTTATGATATTTCTCAATTCATCCAAGAAACGTTAAGGACGATAACTCAAATGGGCCACTTCCGTTTCCTTCCAAATTCATTCCATTTCACCTTCCATCGCTTAAGCTGCCACTCGCCGCTACAGAACTTCCGATAATAGCCATGTCTCTAAATAAACCACAAATAATGAATATTTTCCCACAGTATAGACCCAAAAGAGTCAGTGATTTTAGGATTGAGTTTTCATATTCAATTCAGATAGTCATTGCTCACATAATTCTAGTGTTAAATTAGAAATTATCAAGATACTAATTACATTAAACATTCTACAATATCTAATTGTGCATTTAGCTCGTACTTTAGCTATAAGATACACTTATTATTAGATAAATAAATTAGACGAAGAATATTTATAAGTTATTTAACACCCTTCGGTCTAGTTTATTCTCAAATTCCAAAAATTTTTTTGTTATAATACTGTGCTTTCTGCTAGATGGCTACCAACGTACGAGGGGAATATGCTGAACACTAAGAGCAGAAGTTCTGCCTACATATGTCCTTCCAAACTTTGGTAATTACCTGCCACACTACATGGAATCACAGCCCATTAAGACAAAAACGCGGATCTTGTTTAAAGCAGTCCCTTGAAATTGACCAATCTAAGTCACAATAAATCTTGCCGGCAAAAATTAGTGCAGTTTTTGTACAACGAGTTAGATCCAGTTCTTCAAAGCAGCGGGTGCCCACTTACTTGTGGTCACACGGACTGCAGAATATAAAGCTAACAAACGACTTGCCTTTTATAATGTAATTTTTACTCAAGACACGCTTTTTCGTAATAGGATATGAGTTAGGAGCTTCGTTGTTAACTTGATGACCTTTTTCATTCATTATGAAAGTGCGCTTTGTTGTAGATTCAGTTCACGTACTTAGGGTCAGGTTACCTTCGATTGACCAGTTTAGCTTTATTGACAAAAGAAAAATGGAATGTGTTACTCAAAGAAGCAAAACAAATACTGCTTTAATTCTTCGCACTTTTCTCTATTAAGGAACCAAATTTCGCGAAACTTACTAGTAGATAACACTTCGAAAAATAAAATATTTTATTCAGTTTTCCAACCGGTCCATTCATATTAGTAGGGTACAATGAATGAACCACGCTGTTTCCACCAATGGACCGTATGCATAACATAGGAAAATGTAGGTTAACACGTGCCGTAATGTGTTATATTTTGTAAAGCTATATATTTTGCTGACTTAACTGCTCTCTGAGTTGAATAAAAAAAACCTGGCTTTTAAGTCTTCACATGCTCTAGCTGAATTGCATTCACCATAGGACGTGCACAGCAACCAACAACACTGACACAGCAGCCCGTTGTTGTAACGGTTCCTCTCTTAACACTTCAGATTCACCACATCTGAGTTGTTCATATAAACTTCTCAGGGTTTTTTCTACATTGTTGTTAAGGCACTGTCATCTGCGATATACACACACATTCTAACAGCATTAACTTTAAGCTCAACAAACTGAAGACTTCTCTTACATTCTCCTTTCCGAAACCTTCTGCCCTGGACTTACTTCAGTACGTGGCTGCCCCACACTTAGTTGTGAGTGTCGTTTAGCGAACCCATAGTACCATTTCCTTCCAGTGGTATCTATTCGGTGCGAGAGAAAACGACTTAATTTACCAACTTTAAATGCCAGGTTTCGTAAATCAGTGATGGTTATACCAAACATGTATTGTTCCAATTCTAAAAATGGTTAACCAATTTTCCTTCGGCAATATCTTGAATGTTTTCCACAACAAAATAATTTTTCCCACTTAAGTGTCTCTCCCGGTCTATTTTCGAAGAGGACAGTCGCGTGATGCTGGATCTAAAATAATATCGCAGTTTCTAAAGGCTTTAACAGTTATATCTATATTTTAAAGTTCACGCCTTACACATTTAAGAAATTCTAGCTTCTTACGATCGCAGCTGAAAATGTATTTTTCATTGGGCTTGCATGACAACATTTTCGCTTGAAACTCTAAGCTGGATGTGCATAACTGTAGGATAAGATGTAAGCACAGGCGTAGAAATATTAGCATTTAAATAACGGATGGAAAACTTTGCACATTGCCGGCAGTCTGTAACAGAGTTCACAGTTCCATGAATGGCCCACAAATCCATTCACCGCCTCTTATGTTGTTTCATCTAAAACAAGTCTAATATTTTTATTTTCGTAGCTCTAAATTTCCACGGAAACTAGAAACTAAGAAAACTGGTACAGTAAATTGTACAGTAGTGAACACACTTTCATCCCGTGTATGGAAATAGACAGTCCTTACTGTCCGTGATGATAAATAGACGTTGACGCATACGCCCTCAATAAGAACAGAAAGGTCGAAAAGTTTTGTAGCCAATTTTGTCAGTGGTCTGTTCACGCACCAAATTCAAAACACTGATTAAGATGACACGTTAGTAGTTGCTACTGTCGCAAACATGAACGTGCCTCTGCTATCAACAGTATTTGAAATATCGAGGTGGCCCATCCATTGCTACGGTTCGACGATGGCAACGTTACTGTCTGTTTGGTGAACTAAAACTTCGACTGCTGTTTCAGTATTTCTTACGTACATTGATAGTCTGGAGTTTTTAATTCTTACTAATATGCAATTCACATAAATTTAGATTGATTATTCAAAGGTTAAGAATCATGTACATACAATGGATTTAAACTGACTTTTACATGTTTTCATATTATATAAGTTAAATGCATAAGGAAAAAGACATGCAGAATACGTATAATGTAATATTGAGGGGCGTTCGCATAACCATTGTCGTGGGAAAGCAATAGTATTAGGTATCAAGTGTGCATTTGTGTGTCTGTAGCCTTAGTTGTCTAGCCTACAAAGAACATGCGCCCTATTATGCTATTATCTGTGTCCTGTTTGTCTGTTCCATATTTTTTCACATTGCCACATAAATGTCACGATTTTCGGAAAGAAGTTACAGAACCTAATCTGCGTTTTGTGATTTTGTCAACAAATTTTGTCCGAAATATTTCTCATTCTAAGAAGAATTCAGCGAAATATTATAATAATTATACATAGCTCTTTATATAACGTGTATGTTTTGCTTGTCAGATTTTGTTGCAACTTGAATTTTCTGGGCAGATTTCCGAAAAATATTCTTATATCAGATGTCATTAAAAAGAGTCGAGTGGAAACCGAGTTGTTCCAAGCGAACATACGAACGAGTAGACGGACAGACATCACAAAGCTAATAGTCGCTTTTCACAATTTTGCGAAAAGCGACTAAGAACAATATGTATAAGAGAAAATGAGGATTTCTTTGCGCCACTTAAAACGTGACACCATTCTTAGACGTCGTTGTTAGTATCGGGCGCTGCAAAATTAACCTACCGTAAGTTTGGACATTTTGTAACTTTAACGATGGATATATCCTTAGAGCACGACTGAAGGAGGCTTAATGGCTACAGCCTCATCTGTAAAAAAAATACTTTTTTTCCAACTCTTAAAACTAATGGAGAATTTAGCGACAAATTAACCCCTACGTAACATGACTTCCCTGAGATAAGTTTTGTGATAGCACATTTCATTTATTTTCTGTAATTATTTTACATCTTCCAAAAGAAATTATAAAATTTGAAAAGACATCCTTCTAAGTAATGAAGTAAAAGCAGTCCCATTACAGGCCTGGACAAGCCCAGAGAGTTCCAAGAATTTAAGGTTCCCAGATTTCGTGACAACGGCACAGGATGGTGGTAGGTTGTCAGCCTTACGCACCGGCCGCCTTTATCCACAAGAAATACTCCTGGTACTCATTTCTGTTAGAGGCTGAGTTGACTCCAGGTCCATAGTGCGATCGGAAGGAATTTATGTCAATGAAAAATCCACTGACACCAGCTGGGATCGAACCAGCGACCTTCCTATTTGTAGCACAGCACCTTAACCACTGTGCTAACGCGGTCCCTTCTAAGTAATAATAATAATAATAATAATAATAACAACAACAACATGCTGTGCCAACACCTTAACAGTCGGTTACCAAGACAGCACAAGTAAAAGCGAATACAAACTAGTAAAATCAAGCAAGGAGAAAAGCTAAGGACAAGAAGAGAAAAATAGAGAACACAGCGACAAAATTAAGGCTTTATTTTTTCATATTTGGGCTTAACAACACCAACTAAAATTCTAAACTAACTGGAATATGAAAATAAAATACGATTACAGAACCGAATGAATTACAGAAAAGACCAAAACCCCCACATCAAATGAAGTAAATTTAATAATTACAACATATTTTTGTTTTAATGATATAAATAATAATATTTATATCCTGATTATTAATAATTGAATTCAATTGAACTCCAATTAGAACAAGTCCAACACAAGCACCTCCTTTTGATAAAATATACTCCATAAATTTAAGCTGAAAATCTCTGTAAGTGTTAGTGAAGTGCATGGAGGAAAGCTTCATATTTCATAGGACTTTTGTCGGCAGATTGTCATGCCGTTAATTAGAATCGACACCCAATTTTATGTCACAAGTATTGAGATTATATTGACATATTTTACCGAAACGTTAGTGGATTGCCTACTAAGTGCACTACCGTTTACAGCGGAGCTGCTTCAATCAAGTCAGAATTACATGCAAATAGAAAACAATGCTTACTAATTCCAATTACAACTTTTAACCTGACGCACAGTATACTCATCGTGCTGACCGATCCAACACTGACTCTAAACTCACTCGTGGCGGTGTTCTGCTTACTACATTTTCCACTTCATTTTCCTCTGTCTTAAGCAGACATGACCTCTGAGTAACTAATGAATGTGTCTCTTTCGTAATTTCTCGTTACAGAGATTTCAGTTTATTTGAAAAATTTTAACTCACCCTAAACGCATAATAATATTGTTAGAGCTTAATCTTTCTGGAATGTGAGTCAGATAAAAACACTTTTCATTTGGAAGATTTTAATCGCATGGGTTGTTTTTGGGCCAGTGGTTTACCCCATGCGGTTGGAAATTTTTTACATCCAAATTTCAAATAATATTATTCAAACTGCCCTTTGTTACTTTGACTTTCAGCAGTAAAACTTGACTCTACCAAATACGCGCCTCTTGTTACTCTACTTAAAATATTTTCTGACATCAGTAGCATGATGGATCCTTGTATTTAAATTTTTGACACACGTCATATTCTCCTCTGTCAATTGATGTAATGTACTTTTACAGTCTATTTAAAAAACATTGTTTGTGCATTTCTTAAATATGCTTGCTGGAAAAGTTTTTTTTTGTCATACTTTATAGTCTCAAGATTGGTTTTCTGCCTAAAGGCACTCCACTTTTCACTTTACCCTCATTCAAACCAACGTCGCAGCATCTGATCTTTAAATGTAACTATTCCTCTTCAACTTTCAGAACGTCCAGCTTTTCGCGGTGGTTGGTTGTGCTTTGAAATAAGACTGTAATAAAAAAAGAACACTTTTTAGTCATTTTCAAGAAACTCTCCTCCTAATACATAATACTTCTTTCCAAGTTTCCTTAAAATCTTAATATAGCGTAATATTAAGTACATCAGGCAGTAAAGCGACTACAGTCTTTCGAAGAATCCTTAAAAGTCGTTCGAATCAATTCTGTAAATGTTTCGTTGTTGAACTTTCAAAGTTTATTGGGTAAATGTTACTAAATAAAGATTAATTCTAAGAGGCTTCATTGGGTGAGGCAGCGGATCAATGTATCATGTAATGTGAATGTCGCTGTATAGTCTACCCGAATATTTTAAGGGTGCAATATAAATTGTAATTCTATATAAGTGTCAACAGTGTAGTTGAAATGGCTATACTTCATTGTCGAGACAGTAACCTTTGATGGTTTACAAGTTTTCTGCTTACACGGATGCTTTCAGATCTGGTTGAATGAATTTTCAAACATCCGAATAAGCTATTCTGTGAAAGACAAAAGCGTGGCGGTGATGCTGAAAACCCTTACCTTTGATGTCCCGGAAGTTTCATGGACGCTTCAAGAATTTTTTTTCGCTTATATCTGAATAATAAGGGCAAGCATTTTTCCCTCGGGGTACATTCAACTGAACTTCAGATTTATAATTTTTTATCCAGAGTCATGTTATGTATAATGAGGGTCTTTCTGAGGTTCATTTGTTAACAGAGGAATGGGGATGAATTTACACCTCGTTGAATTTTATTAATTAACTTACATACACGCAAAAATCTGTTCAACCTTAACAGTGTGATCGTTTAGAAATCATGGAATGTTTCAACTACATGGCATACTTATTTCTGTAAATTAACATAAATTAGAACAATAATTTCAGTAAGTCCCGATGCATTTTCGCAGGTATAGATGCAATATGTAAACAAATTTCGCGTATTGCTTTGCGACGCCTTACCAAAAACGGAATTTTTGCTTGTTTTTTTTCTGTTTTAAAATTCACTCTTACTTATAGAAACATCTGTACTCAGTCATCCGGGGAAATTTGTCGTTTGAAGGACAGCATTGGAGGAGATATTTCGTGTACCTACTCATCGATGTCCGGGTTTCATTCCAAGAAAGTCCGTGTTGGACTTGTAGTGGATAAAGTCGATGTGGTTCAGGTTTTTCTGGGAGTACCTCCGTTTTACCCTCTCAGTAACATTGCACAAATGTTGCATATTCATTCACTCCACCGGCGATATATAATCTTATAAAAATGTGACATCGTTAAACAAGGTACGAAAACGGTACCTAAGTTGAAAGAGGGGGAGTAAATTATATTTATGAATATGATTGAACTTCACTGGACTGTGCCATGAAGAATGATATATCTTTCTAAAGCCAAGAAGGTTTTCGAAACGGACTTCTTTAGGTGTGAGATCTATCTTTTTTGTCAGTCAGTTGTCTGCTAACCCATAAAACCGAAGTTTTATTCTAATCATAATTGTAACAACCTTAATTATTTTACTCATTCCCCTTTCATAAATGCTTTCTTCATCCCAAAACTATTTGCTTTCCACCCCCACCCCCCAAACCCATTCAGCAGTCATTTTGCAAACACAGTAAAGAATTTTCCGCCCTTTTTTGAAAAGGAAATCGGTTACTGTGTCAACAAGAATCCTCCTGTGACCATATTTTGAACTAAAATAATCCATTCCACACCCTCTCCAACTAACTGCTTTATATTTAGTATTATTCTCTTATCCACATATAGCTTCACAAATACACCATTTCCTTCCGGATTTAGACTATACATATATGTACACGTTTTTCAAATATACCGCACTTTTATATGTGCCATCTACTTCATCTTTCTTTATCGTTAAGATAATATTTTGTGAAGGGAATAAATAATCCTCACATGAATTGCTACATGAATTGTTACTGCTTCCACCCTAGAGTAAAGTACTATCTTCCACAGCCAGTACTAAAAAACTGAATCAATATACATTCATATTCCTTTGTTGCGACGAACATTAAATGTACATTTTTTTACGAGGACTTTGTAAAATTTTGCACGATTGGAAATAATAAAAACCTCACTCGTGTTGTGTAGTCTTCCGCGTTGCACTTTACAATGACAAAATGACTCAAAGGCAAAATTTGAAAATCAAAGAGTTACATTGCGAATCCAGTCAGCAAACGACTTCTGCTTTGAAGCTGCAATTCTGTCGGAAACTTATCGACCTGGGTTTTCGCTTCGAAGTAAAGGAAAACAAAGCGGATAACAGTGAAGAACGGAGAATAAATGCTGAAAGTGTAGAGGAGTTCGGTTGCTGAGTTCTAGACTTACTTTCTTAACAAAAGACGCAGCAGACACTTCGAGGATGGGTCATGAAATTCAGCACTTGATTGAATAAGGAAACAATGTGACTCTAGCAGAGGGGCATAGGCCTAATTCACTTAAAATGTTGGGGTGACGTGAAAGGGAATGAGACTAACTGAAGAAGGAACAACAACAGAAACTAATACAGCTGTTCTTGTTAAATAGAGTAACTGATAAAATTATCCAATTAATTACACAAAGAAATACTAATCTGGTGAGGAATGGCTGTGTTTTGAATTCATTACTGCCAATTTACTACGAGGAATAACGGGAAGACAAACAATAGTTTTTTAATGAAACAAAGAACTCAACACCAAAGTGACTTAAACTTTAATGGAAATTTTACTTGCATGCTGATAAAATAGTCACTTACTTTGTAAGACATACTGTTACATTACGGTGCGTTTTGTTCAAAGTATTCAAATTTCCTTATGGAATCATAAAAATATTTTGCCTGAGGTACGTCCTTTCTCAACGTCGTTGTTTATCACCCATTTCAGATACACAGCGCTGTATTCGAACAGAATAAACTGTAGATTTAACGGGTGTTTTCAGGGCGTTGAAAACTTTTGCTAAATCCTAATCTTCAAACTGAAACTTTGGGCAATATATTCTTCAGATTTGGAACAGCACTGGAGTTCGCTTTAAGGCCATTGAACCCTACGCAGCTGCTGGGGTCGCCTTCCATAGGAAGCGGGGAGAAATTAGAAAAGCTTGTTGTATTTCTTATTTTGTGTAAAATATTTTATGTGTAAATTCATACATAGTGGTATTCACGGTGTCAGTTTAATATAACGCTTAGGGAGGTCCTCAGGATTTAATTTTATTTGGGCATGTATGTAAATGGTACCGCACGTAACATGCATTCGTTGTTCTGTGACATATGGACGTCATTACTGGAACTTTGACCTTTATAATAGTCGAAGTGTGGAGTAGCAAATCCGGCCACTGACCTGGCATTGTGCCTCGAAGCCCACGCTTGGAACAAGTTGTGCTGCCTGCATTTGTTTAATGTTATGAAATCTTTTTTTTTTAAAAAAAGGGGATAAAACAATTATAAAAATAGAAAGCGATGGTATGCATAATCCTATCACAAGAAGTAGTGAAAAAATTTTAAAGTGCCTCGCATTTGCACGCAAAGTAAACTGGGTGTAAAAATAAATAATGTCCCATCCATGCGCATTAATTGCCTAAACCATATCCAGTACGCACCCGCACATTTAAAGCAGATCGTTTTCCATCAACAACACGACATACTTCAAACCAATCAAACATCTAGAGCAAAGCAAAAGATTTCTACAGCACATTCCAGTTTTAATTCAGTTTTATAATTTTTATAATTATTACAATTTCCACCTTTCGAATAAAAAAACCAAGAATCATAATATCATATTTATTTGAATAAAGGCTGACCAGCTTGAT